>Ga0068821_100346_pt1 | contig 27356 bp, 25 predicted proteins | sample Hof3ISUMetaT_19_FD_68483 | JGI IMG/M metagenome (GOLD analysis project Ga0068821, IMG submission 68483) | Enriched soil aggregate microbial communities from Iowa State university to study microbial drivers of carbon cycling -... | ecosystem: Environmental > Terrestrial > Soil > Agricultural land...
GGCTCCGGCTACGGCTTCCGCACGGTGCGCAAGCTCAAGACCGCCCAGACCACGCTGCCGACGACGTGCCGCATGCAGCGCCCATAGCAAGTCGAGTCAGGGAAGAGGAAGGCGGGCTGGCCCCCGGAAAGGCTTTCCGCTATAATCCGCGGCTGTCGTCACCCGGCATTCCCGGCGTGAGGTCAGATGCCAGTTTATGCATGGCACGACGCAAGCGGCGCATCCCGCGCTGTGGCGTTCGCAAGTAAAAGGAAATCATCATGGCATTCGCCAATATCAACAAATCTGAAGTCATTCAGCAGTTCGCCCGTGGCGCCAACGACACTGGCAGCCCCGAAGTGCAGGTGGCCCTGCTGACCACCCGCATCAACGAACTGACCCCGCACTTCAAGGCCAACATGAAGGACCACCACAGCCGCCGCGGCCTGCTGCGCATGGTGAGCCGTCGTCGTCGACTGCTGGACTACCTGAAGTCCAACGACGCTGATCGTTACCGCGCCCTGATCGAAAAGCTGGGCCTGCGCAAGTAAGGATTGGCTGGCATGGCAGCGCGATTCCAGGGTTTGCACGGTTTCGCGTGACGCCTCGATGCCTGCTTCAGCATTGCTGGGGCAGGCATTTTGCATTTCTGGCGGGGCAATTCATGCCTGGTCCGCAATGCAGTAATGTTTGAGTGATCTTCGCTTCACTGGACTTGAGGGGATTCCGATTCGCCGGTCCCCCGTTGCGGCAAGCCCTGCAACGGAGTAAGTTGCTCTTTTTCATGGTTTTCAATATCCGGATCGGCCAAGGAAACGGGGTTTTGTGTCATTCCAGCGCGGAATCGGCAACTGTGCCGCGCTGGAATGGCATAGCACTTCCCTGCAACTGCGACCGTTCGGGCAGTTAGCCTGCGGCTGAGAACGCAGGCGGCGCACGCCGAGCAATGATTCCGGCGTGCACGCAAGACAAGGAATGCAAATGTCCATGTTCAACAAGGTAGTCAAGCAGTTCCAGTGGGGCCAACATTCGGTCCGTATGGAGACCGGTGAAATCGCCCGCCAGGCTGGTGGCGCGGTGCTGGTCGATGTGGAAGACACCGTCGTGCTGGCGACCGTTGTCGCCGCCAAGAGCCCGAAGGCCGGCCAGGACTTCTTCCCGCTGACCGTCGACTACATCGAAAAGACCTACGCTGCAGGCAAGATCCCCGGCGGCTTCTTCAAGCGTGAAGGCCGTCCGTCGGAAAACGAGACCCTGACCTCGCGCCTGATCGACCGTCCGCTGCGTCCGCTGTTCCCGGAAGGCTTCTACAACGACGTACAAGTGGTCGTGCACGTGGTGTCGCTGAACCCGGACGTGCCGGCTGACATCCCTGCGCTGATCGGTGCGTCGGCCGCGCTGGCCGTGTCGGGCATTCCGTTCAGCGGTCCGGTGGGCGCTGCCCGCGTCGGCTACAAGGACGGCCAGTACCTGCTGAACCCGACCCGTTCGCAAATGGCGACTTCGGACCTCGACCTGATCGTCGCCGGTACCGAGCGCGCTGTGCTGATGGTGGAATCGGAAGCGAACCAGCTGTCGGAAGAAGTGATGCTTGGCGCCGTGGTGTATGGCCACGAGCAGATGCAAACCGCGATCAATGCGATCCACGAACTGGTCCGTGACGGCGGCAAGCCGGAGTGGGACTGGGCCGCTGCGCCGAAGAACGAGGCGCTGATCGCCAAGGTCACCGAAGTGGCACTGCCGCTGCTGCAGGAAGCCTACCAGCTGCGCCAGAAATCGGCCCGCAGCCAGAAGCTGAAGGAAGTGTCCGCCAACGTGGCGGCCGCGCTGGCAGCCGCCGGCGTGGAAGCCGACAAGGTGGAAGTCGGCAACATCATGTTCGACCTGGAAGCCAAGATCGTGCGCGGCCAGGTGCTGGCAGGCGAACCGCGTATCGACGGCCGCGACACCCGCACCGTGCGCCCGATCGAGATCCGCTCGTCGGTCCTGCCGCGTGCCCACGGTTCGGCGCTGTTCACCCGCGGCGAGACCCAGGCGCTGGTGGTGGCTACGCTCGGTACCAAGAGCGACGAGCAGATCATCGATGCGCTGGCCGGTGAATACCGCGACCGCTTCATGCTCCACTACAACATGCCTCCGTTCGCCACCGGCGAAACCGGTCGCGTGGGCAGCCCGAAGCGCCGCGAAATCGGCCACGGCCGCCTGGCCAAGCGCGCACTGATCCCGGTGCTGCCGAAGGACGACGAGTTCGCCTATACCATTCGCCTGGTTTCGGAAATCACCGAATCCAACGGTTCGTCGTCGATGGCTTCGGTCTGCGGCGGCTGCCTGGCACTGATGGACGCCGGCGTACCGGTCAAGGCGCACGTGGCCGGCGTGGCCATGGGCCTGATCCTGGAGGGGAACAAGTTCGCCGTGCTGACCGACATCCTCGGTGACGAAGACCACCTCGGCGACATGGACTTCAAGGTCGCGGGTACCGACAACGGCATCACCGCGCTGCAGATGGACATCAAGGTGCAGGGCATCACCAAGGAAATCATGCAGGTTGCCCTGGCGCAGGCCAAGGAAGGCCGCCTGCATATCCTGGGCGCAATGCACAGCGCCATGGGCCACGCCCGCACCGAACTGTCGGCGCACGCTCCGCGCATGATCACGATGAAGATCCATCCGGACAAGATCCGCGAAGTGATCGGCAAGGGCGGCTCGACCATCCAGGCGCTGACCAAGGAAACCGGCACCACCATCGACATCCAGGAAGACGGCACCATCACCATCGCCTCGACCTCGACCGATGGCATGGCCGAAGCCAAGCGCCGCATCGAAGGCATCACCGCCGAAGCCGAAGTGGGCAAGATCTACAACGGCACGGTGCTGAAGCTGCTGGACTTCGGCGCGATCGTGAACATCCTGCCGGGCAAGGACGGTCTGCTGCATATCTCGGAAATCGTCAACGAGCGCGTGAAGGACATCAAGGACTGGCTGAAGGAAGGCCAGCAACTGCGCGTCAAGCTGATCCAGGCTGACGAGAAGGGCCGTCTGCGCCTGTCGCTGAAGGCTGCGCTGGCTGAAGAGGGTGGCAGCATCAGCCCGCAGACTCACGCCGAGGCAGCACCGGCTCCGGCCGCTCCGTCGGACCAGCAGCAGTAAGCTGAATCCGGTCCCGCCATCCGGCGGTATTGAAGAAAAAGCGGCTGGCGATGTCCAGCCGCTTTTTTTGTTTACACTGCCGGGCAACCCAATTGAGCGACCGCTCTCACCGACACGCCGCGATGGCCTCAGTGCGTCGCGCGCGAGACCAAGAAAAGGAGCAGCAATGCAAGCCATCGAGATTCGCGAATACGGTGCGCCCGAAGTCCTGCAGGAGACGCAACGCCCCGACCCAGTAGCCGGTGCCGGCGAGATCCTGATCCGCGTGGCCGCGGCCGGCGTCAATCGCCCCGACGTGTTCCAGCGCACTGGCAACTATCCGGTACCGCCTGGCGCGTCAGACCTGCCTGGCCTCGAAGTGGCTGGCGTCGTGGTCGGTGGGGACCTCTCCCATGCGGATAACCGCTTCGGGCTCAAGGTTGGCGATCGCGTCTGCGCGCTCGTGCAGGGCGGCGGCTACGCGCAACTGTGCACGGCGCCGGTGGCCCAGTGCCTCCCGGCCCCGCAGGGCCTGAGCGATATCGAAGCCGCGGCGCTGCCGGAAACCTTTTTCACCGTGTGGAGCAATGTGTTCGACCGCGGTTACCTGGGCCAGGGCCCGCGCGGCAAGGACGAGACGCTGCTGATCCAGGGCGGCTCCAGCGGCATCGGTACAACCGCGATCCAGATTGCCAAGGCGCTCGGCTACAAGGTGTTCGTCACGGCCGGCACCGACGAGAAATGCAAGGCCTGCGAGGATCTCGGCGCAGACCGTGCCATCAACTACAAGACCCAGGATTTCGTTGCCGAAGTGGCCACGCTGACCGCCGGCAAGGGCGTCGACGTGATCCTCGACATGGTGGCCGGCTCCTATCTGGGCCGTGAGCTGAAGTGCATTGCCGACGACGGTCGCATCGTTATCATCGCGCTGCTCGGTGGCGCCAAGGCGGAGATTCCCCTGGGCGATATCCTGCGCCGCCGTATCACTGTCACGGGCTCCACCCTGCGTCCGCGGTCCGCGGCATTCAAGGGGCAGATCGCCCAGGCCCTGCATCAGCAGGTGTGGCCGCTGCTCGAGGCGGGCAAGATCAAGCCGGTGATCCACAAGGTCTTTCCGGCGGCCCAGGCGGCCGAAGCCCATCGGCTGATGGAATCCAGCGAGCACATCGGAAAGATCGTCCTGACCTGGTAAAGGGCCTTGAAACGTTGCCGCGCCGGCCTGGTCGCGCGCGGTAGCGCCGGTCCCCTGCCGCAAGCTACAATAGCGGGTTTTATTTGGGAGGGGACCCCGTGAGACAAAAGCTCGTCATCGGCAACTGGAAGATGCACGGCAGCCTGGCCGCCAACGCCGCGCTGCTCGAGGGAATCAAGGCTGCACCGGCACGCGCGCGGCTGGCAGTCTGCGCACCTTTCCCCTATCTTGCACAATGCCAGGCGCTGCTGACTGGCTCGCAGGTGGTCTGGGGCGCACAAGATGTGTCCGCCGAGGCGCGCGGCGCCTTCACTGGCGAGGTGGCTGCGTCCATGCTGGGCGAGTTCGGCTGCACCTACGCGCTGGTGGGTCACTCGGAGCGTCGTACCTACCATGCGGAAACGGACGCGGTGGTTGCTGCCAAGGCGCTGCGCGCGCTGGAGTTCGGCATCCTGCCCGTGATCTGCGTCGGCGAGACGCTTGCCGAGCGCGAAGCTGGTCAGACCGAGGCCGTCGTGGGTCGGCAGTTGCAAGCGGTCCTGGACGCGCTGTCAGTCGAGCAACTGGGTCGCGTGGTCCTGGCCTACGAGCCGGTCTGGGCGATCGGCACGGGCAAGACTGCGACCAGCGAGCAGGCGCAGGCCGTGCACGCCTTCTTGCGCGGCCAGGTTCGCGAGCGTGACGCCGGCGTGGCGGAGCGCATGGCGATTTTGTACGGCGGCAGTGTTAAGCCGGACAATGCGGTCGAACTGTTTTCCATGTCCGATATTGACGGAGGCCTGATTGGTGGTGCCTCGTTGAAATCGGAAGATTTTCTCGCGATCGGCAACGCCTGAATGCCCGTCGCGCCGGATATCCGATCAGGCAAGTAACGCTAAATTTATCCAAATGGCAATTTTCAAGACTTTGTTGGTACTGGTGCAGGTGTTGTCGGCGCTGGGCGTCATCGGCCTGGTGCTGATTCAGCACGGCAAGGGTGCCGATGTGGGTGCGGCGTTCGGGTCGGGCGCATCGGGCAGCCTGTTCGGCGCCACGGGCTCCGCAAACTTCCTGTCGCGTACGACTGCGGTGCTGGCGACGCTGTTCTTCATCTGCACGCTGAGCCTGACGCTGATGGGTAACTACAAGCCCGCCGCGTCGCTGGGCGTGATGGGCTCGGCCCCGGTGACCGCGCCGGCTCCGGCTGGTGCCTCAGCGCCTGCTGCGGCGGCTGCGGACGTCTCAGCTCCGGCTGCGCCTGCGGTTCCGAAATAATCGAGCGGCCTTGTATTCGATTCCTGATTTTTTTTGCAGTTGTGCGTTGAACAATGTAGCAAAGCGGGTTAGAATCCAAGGCTTGAAACGATTCCCCAGCGATGGGGCTTGAGCAAAGGCAAAAACCTCTGCGAGAGCTCTGAAGGGCCTGAAAACCCGGCGCCAGGCAATATTGTTTCTCCCCCAGCCGACGTGGTGAAATTGGTAGACACGCTATCTTGAGGGGGTAGTGGCGAAAGCTGTGCGAGTTCGAGTCTCGCCGTCGGCACCAAAAAACTTGATCGAAGTTCGCTGTCGGGCAATGCTCCCGTCAGGGAACTTCGGCAATCCGCAAGGCGGCGCGCCGGAGGTTCCGGCATAGCGCCTGGGGTGGGCAACAGGACGCCGCTTCAGCTGGTGCTGTTGACAACATTCCAGATAAGGCTGGCCGTACCTTGACTCTCGAAGCCTACTTCCCCGTTCTCATCTTCATCATCTTCGGCGTTGTGCTTGGCATAGCGTTGATGTCGATTGGTCGGATTCTCGGCCCGAACAAACCTGATCCCGCGAAGCTGTCGCCATACGAGTGCGGCTTCGAAGCGTTCGAGGACGCGCGCATGAAGTTCGACGTGCGCTACTACCTCATCGCCATCCTTTTTATCCTGTTCGATCTCGAAACCGCCTTCCTGTTTCCGTGGGGTGTTGCCCTAAAGGATATTGGCTGGCCGGGATTCATCGCCATGGGCGTGTTTCTGCTGGAATTCATCGTGGGCTTCGTCTACATCTGGAAAAAGGGCGCGCTCGATTGGGAGTGATGTGAAATGGCAATCGAAGGCGTTCTCAACGAAGGCTTTGTCACGACTACTGCTGACAAGCTGATCAACTGGACCCGCACCGGGTCGCTGTGGCCGATGACCTTTGGCCTGGCCTGCTGTGCTGTGGAAATGATGCATGCCGGCGCCGCGCGCTACGACCTGGACCGCTTCGGCGTGGTGTTCCGCCCGTCGCCGCGCCAGTCGGACGTGATGATCGTGGCTGGCACGCTGTGCAACAAGATGGCACCCGCGCTGCGCAAGGTCTACGACCAGATGGCCGAACCGCGCTGGGTCATCTCGATGGGCTCTTGCGCCAATGGCGGCGGCTACTACCACTATTCGTACTCGGTGGTGCGTGGCTGCGACCGCATTGTGCCGGTGGACATTTACGTGCCGGGCTGCCCGCCCACGGCTGAAGCGCTGATCTACGGCGTGATCCAGTTGCAGAACAAGATCAAGCGTACCAACACCATCGCGCGCAAGGGCTGACATGGCGAAGCTTGAGACCCTGAAGGCCGCGCTCGAGAAAGTTCTCGGCAAGCGCGTGCAGAAACTGATCGAGGCCACTGGCGAACTGACGCTGATCGTCAAGGCTGACGACTACCTGGAAGTGTCCCGCATCTTGCGCGACGATCCCGCGCTGCGCTTTGAGCAGCTGATCGACCTGTGCGGCGTGGATTATTCCGAGTACGGCGACGGTGCCTGGGATGGCCTGCGTTTTGCAGCCGTGTCGCACCTGCTGTCCGTGACCCACAACTGGCGCCTGCGCGTGCGCGTGTTTGCCCCGGATGATGATTTCCCGGTCGTGCCGTCGGTGATCGACGTGTGGAATTCGGTGAACTGGTTCGAGCGCGAAGCCTTCGATTTCTACGGCATCGTATTCGAAGGCCACCCGGACCTGCGCCGCATCCTGACCGACTACGGCTTTGTCGGCCATCCGTTCCGCAAGGATTTCCCGACCTCGGGTTATGTGGAAATGCGCTATGACCCGGAGCAGAAGCGGGTCATTTACCAGCCGGTGACGATCGAACCCCGCGAAATCACGCCGCGCGTGATCCGCGAGGACAACTACGGCGGCACGCAGCACTGATTACGCGCCATGGCAGATATCAAGAATTACACCCTGAACTTCGGCCCGCAGCACCCGGCCGCACACGGCGTGCTGCGCCTGGTGCTGGAGCTGGACGGCGAAGTGATCCAGCGCGCCGACCCGCACATCGGCCTGCTGCACCGTGCCACCGAAAAGCTGGCCGAGCAGAAGAGCTGGATCCAGAACGTTCCCTACATGGATCGTCTCGACTACGTGTCGATGATGTCCAACGAACACGCCTACGTGATGGCGATCGAGCGGCTGCTCGGCATTGAAGTGCCGGTGCGCGCCCAGTACATCCGCGTGATGTTCGACGAAATCACCCGCCTGCTGAACCACCTGATGTGGATCGGCGCGCATGCACTCGACGTGGGCGCCATGGCGGTGTTCCTCTACGCGTTCCGCGAGCGCGAGGACATGTTCGACATGTACGAGGCGGTGTCGGGCGCGCGCATGCATGCGGCCTACTACCGTCCGGGCGGCGTCTATCGCGACCTGCCTGACACAATGCCGCAATATCGGGCGTCCAAGGTTCACAACGAGCGTGCCATCAAGGCCATGAACGAAGCGCGTTCGGGCTCGCTGCTGGACTTTATCGAGGACTTCACCAACCGGTTCCCGAAGTACGTCGACGAGTACGAGACGCTGCTGACCGACAACCGTATCTGGAAGCAGCGCCTGGTCGATATCGGCGTGGTCAGCCCGGAACGTGCGCTGCAGATGGGCTTTACCGGCCCGATGCTGCGTGGCTCGGGCATTGCCTGGGATCTGCGCAAGAAGCAGCCGTACGAGGTGTACGACAAGATCGATTTCGATGTGCCGGTGGGCGTGGGCGGCGACTGCTACGCGCGCTACCTCGTGCGTATCGAGGAAATGCGCCAGTCCAACCGCATCATCAAGCAGTGCATCGAATGGCTGCGCCGCAATCCGGGCCCGGTGATCACGGACAACCACAAGGTTGCGCCGCCGTCGCGGGTGGACATGAAGTCGAACATGGAGGAGTTGATCCACCACTTCAAGCTGTTCACCGAAGGTATTCACGTGCCAGAGGGCGAGGCCTATGCAGCGGTGGAGCATCCGAAGGGCGAATTCGGTATCTATGCGATCTCGGACGGCGCGAACAAGCCTTACCGCCTGAAGATTCGCGCGCCTGGCTATGCGCACCTGGCCGCGCTGGACGAAATGGCCAAGGGCCACATGATTGCTGACGCGGTGACGATCATCGGTACGCAGGACATCGTCTTCGGCGAAATCGACCGCTAATCACGGACCGCCGGCCCGGACGACGATCCGGGCGCTTTCTTGCCGCGCAGGCAGGGAGCGGCGGGGACACCGCGGCGGAACGGCAGGGCCTCAGGCCCGCCGGCGGAACAGGCAGCGACGGCTGCAAACCTGCGGATGCAAGCCCCGGTACGCTGCCTCCGCCGTTTTACTGCAATGACCATGCTATCAGCAGAAGCTCTCAAGGAAATCGATCGCGCGATCGCGAAGTATCCGGCCGACCAGAAGCAGTCGGCCGTGATGGCGGCGCTTGCCGTGGCACAGGGCGAGGTGGGCTGGGTTTCCCCCGAAGTCATGCAGTTCGTCGCCAGCTATCTCGACATGCCGCCCGTGTGGGTGGAAGAGGTGGCGACCTTCTACAACATGTACGACACCAAGCCGGTGGGCAAGTACAAGCTCGCCGTCTGCACCAACCTGCCGTGCGCCTTGTCGGGCGGCGAGCGGGCCGGCGAGTACCTCAAGCGCAAGCTCGGCATCGACTACAACGAGACCACCGCCGACGGCTGCTTCACGCTCAAAGAGGGTGAATGCATGGGCGCCTGCGGCGACGCGCCGGTAATGATCGTCAACAATACCCGCATGTGCAGCTTCATGAGCGACGACAAGCTCGACGCGCTGGTCGAAGAGCTGAAGGCCGACGCTGCCGCCAAGGGGGCAAAGTAACATGACCTCTCTGCACGACCGTCACATCCAGCCGCTGATCCTGGCCGGCCTGGACGGCAAGAACTGGCACCTGGAAGACTACGTCAAGCGTGGTGGCTACCAGCAGCTCAAGCGCATCCTGACCGAGAAGATCCCGCCCGAGCAGGTGATCGCCGACGTCAAGGCCTCGGGCCTGCGCGGCCGTGGGGGCGCAGGCTTCCCGACCGGCCTGAAGTGGAGCTTCATGCCGCGTACGTTCCCGGGCCAGAAGTACCTCGTCTGCAATACCGATGAAGGCGAGCCCGGTACGTTCAAGGACCGTGACATCATCCGCTTCAATCCGCATTCGCTGATCGAAGGCATGGCCATCGGCGCGTATGCGATGGGCATCACCGTGGGCTACAACTACATCCACGGCGAGATCTGGAACGAGTACAAGATCTTCGAGGAAGCCCTCGAAGAGGCGCGTGCCGCCGGCTTCCTGGGCGACAACATCCTGGGTTCGGGCTTCAATTTCCAGTTGCATGCCCACCACGGCTACGGCGCCTACATCTGCGGCGAGGAAACCGCGCTGCTCGAATCGCTGGAAGGCAAAAAGGGCCAGCCGCGTTTCAAGCCGCCGTTCCCGGCCAGCTTTGGCCTGTACGGCAAGCCCACCACCATCAACAACACCGAGACCTTTGCCGCGGTGCCGTTCCTGCTGGCGGTTGGCCCGGAGAATTACCTGAAGATGGGCAAGCCGAACAACGGCGGCACCAAGATCTTCTCGATCTCCGGCGACGTCGAGCGTCCGGGCAACTATGAAATCCCGCTGGGCACGCCGTTCGCCAAGCTGCTGGAACTGGCCGGCGGCATGCGCGGCGGCAAGCGCATCAAGGCGGTGATTCCGGGCGGCTCGTCCGCGCCGGTGGTGCCGGGCGAGATGATGATGGCCTCCGACATGGACTACGACTCGATCGCCAAGGCCGGCTCGATGCTGGGCTCGGGCGCCGTGATCGTCATGGACGAGACGCGCTGCATGGTGCGCTCGCTGCTGCGCCTGTCGTATTTCTATTTTGAAGAATCGTGCGGCCAGTGCACGCCGTGCCGCGAAGGCACCGGCTGGCTCTATCGCATGGTAAATCGCATTGAACACGGAGAAGGGCGCCAGGAAGACCTGGACCTGCTCAATAACGTCGCGGAAAACATCATGGGCCGCACCATTTGCGCGCTCGGCGATGCCGCGGCGATGCCGGTCCGCGGCATGCTCAAGCACTACTGGAAAGAGTTCGAATATCACGTCGAACACAAGCAGTGCATGGTTCCGGCCTACATCTAAGCGTGGCAGAACATGGTTGAACTCGAGATCGACGGCAAGAAGGTTGAGGTTGCTGAAGGCAGCCTGGTGATGGAAGCCGCCCGCAAGCTGGGCACCTACATCCCGCACTTCTGCTACCACCGCAAACTCTCCATCGCGGCGAACTGCCGCATGTGCCTGGTTGAAGTTGAAAAGGCGCCGAAGGCGCTGCCCGCCTGCGCCACGCCCGTGACGCCTGGCATGAAGGTCTTCACCAATTCGGAGAAGGCCGTCAAGGCACAGAAATCCGTAATGGAATTCCTGCTGATCAACCACCCGCTCGACTGCCCGATCTGCGATCAGGGCGGCGAATGCCAGCTGCAGGATCTGGCCGTGGGCTATGGTGCATCGGAGTCGCGCTACAAGGAAGAAAAGCGCGTGGTGTTCCACAAGAACGTGGGCCCGCTGATCTCCATGGAGGAGATGACCCGCTGCATCCACTGCACCCGCTGCGTGCGCTTCGGCCAGGAAGTGGCCGGCGTGATGGAGCTGGGCATGCTGAACCGCGGCGAGCACTCGGAAATCACGACTTTCGTCGGCCAGACCGTGGATTCGGAACTGTCCGGCAACATGATCGACCTGTGCCCGGTCGGCGCGCTGACCAGCAAGCCGTTCCGCTACTCGGCCCGTACCTGGGAACTGGCTCGCCGCAAGTCGGTGTCGCCGCACGACGGTCTCGGTGCCAATCTCGTGGTCCAGAGCAAGAACCAGCGCGTCATGCGCGTGCTGCCGCTGGAAAACGAAGGCGTCAACGAGTGCTGGATCTCGGACAAGGACCGCTTCTCCTACGAAGGCCTGAACAGCGCCGACCGCCTGACCCGTCCGCTGCTGAAGCAGGGCGGCCAGTGGATCGAAACCGACTGGCAGACCGCGCTCGAATACGTGGCCAACGGCCTGGCGAGCATCAAGCGTGACCATGGCGCCGACCAGATCGCGGCGCTGGCCAGCCCGCACAGCACGCTCGAAGAACTGTACCTGCTGGGCAAGCTGATGCGCGGCCTGGGTAGCGACAACGTCGACTTCCGCCTGCGCCAGTCCGATTTCTCGGCAGCCCTGAAGGGCGCGCCGTGGCTCGGCATGCCGGTGGCTGACGTGTCCGCGCTGCAACGCGTGCTGGTGATCGGCTCGTCGCTGCGCAAGGACCACCCGCTGCTGGCTGCCCGTCTGCGCCAGGCTGGCAAGAAGGGTGCGCGCATTGCCGTGCTGGGCGCCGGCGGTGAAGACCTGCTGATGCCGCTGGCCGCTCGTATTGACGTGGCGCCGTCGGGCTGGACTGCAGCGCTGGCCGGTGTGGCCCGCGCCGTGGCCACCGCCAAGGGCGTGGCCGCACCTGCCGGCACCGAAGGTTTTGATGGCGGCGATGCTGCCGGCAAGGCTGCGGAAGCCCTGTTGTCGGGCGAGCGCCGTGCCGTGTTCCTCGGCAACGAGGCTGTGCGTCACCCGCAATTCGCCGCGCTGCACGCGCTGGCACAGTGGATCGCTACGGAAACGGGCGCCACGCTGGGCTTCCTGACCGAGGCTGCGAACACCGTTGGCGGTTATATCGCCGGCGCGCTGCCGAAGCAGGGTGGTGCCAATGCGCAGGCGATGCTCGAGTCGCCGCGCAAGGCCTACGTGCTGCTCAACACCGAACCCGAGTTCGATGCCGCCGATCCGCGCAAGGCCTTGGCCGCGCTGGCCCAGGCTGGAACCGTGGTCGTGCTGTCGCCGTTCCGCTCGGAAGCCGCCATGCAGTATGCCGACGTGATCCTGCCGGTCACGCCGTACACGGAAACCGCAGGTACCTTCGTCAACTGCGAAGGTCTGCCGCAGAGCTTCAACGGTGTCGTGCGTGCGCTTGGTGAATCGCGTCCGGGCTGGAAGGTTCTGCGCGTGCTGGGCAATCTGCTGGACGTCGCCGGTTTCGACTACGACAGCGCGGAAGCCGTCCGTGCCGAAGTTCTGGCCGCACCGGTGGCGCCGCAACTGAACAACGCGACCGACGCGCAGATCCGCGTGTCCGCAGCCGCTGCCAATGGCATCGAGCGGATTGCCGATGTGCCGATCTACCATGCCGACCCCATCGTGCGCCGCGCCGAATCGCTGCAGCTGACCGCCGCGGCCCGCCGCGCGCAGCAAGTGGCGCTGTCGGCCGACCTGTTTGCCGGACTGGGGATCCAGTCGGGAGATCCGGTCCGCGTGACGCAGGGCGAGGGTAGCGTGGTGCTGCCGGGCGTACTGGAAAAAACGCTGCCGGCCAACACCGTGCGCGTTCCGGCCGCAACGCCGGCCGCAGTGAGCCTGGGTGCCATGTTCGGCACGGTCAAGGTCGAAAAGGCTGTGGATCTGTCGGCGGGCCAGAAGGCTGCCGCAGCAGCCGGAGCGGCCTGAGCCATACAAGAATAGCGAGAACGCAACATGATCGACTGGATTACCTCGCAAGGCCACGCCATCTTCGGCGGCGCCTGGACGCCGCTGTGGATCCTCATCCGGGCCGTGCTTATCGTGGTGCCGCTGCTGCTGTGCGTGGCCTACCTGATTCTGTGGGAGCGCAAGCTGATCGGCTGGATGCACGTGCGTCTGGGCCCGAACCGCGTCGGCCCGCTGGGCCTGCTGCAGCCGATTGCGGACGTGCTGAAGCTGCTGCTCAAGGAAGTCATGACGCCGACGCAAGTCAGCAAGGGCATGTACCTGATTGCCCCGCTGATGGTGCTGATGCCGGCCGTGGCCGTCTGGGCGGTGATTCCGTTCCAGGCCGAAGTCGTGATGGCCAACGTCAACGCCGGTCTGCTGTACGTGATGGCGATCAGCTCGGTTGGCGTGTACGGCGTGATCCTGGCCGGCTGGTCCTCGAACTCGAAGTACGCGTTCCTGGGCGGCATGCGCGCCGCCGCGCAGATGGTGTCGTACGAAATCGCCATGGGCTTTGCCCTGGTCACGGTGCTGATGGTGTCGGGCAGCCTGAACCTGTCGGCCATCGTCAACAGCCAGAACGCGGGCTATTTCGCCGACATGGGCATCAACGTCCTGTCGTGGAACTGGATTCCGCTGCTGCCGATGTTCGGTGTCTACTTCATCTCGGGCGTGGCTGAAACCAACCGTCACCCGTTCGACGTGGTGGAAGGCGAGTCGGAAATCGTTGCTGGTCACATGATCGAATACTCGGGCATGGGCTTCGCGCTGTTCTTCCTGGCCGAGTACATCAACATGATCATCATCTCGACGATGACCGCGCTGATGTTCCTGGGTGGCTGGGCGCCTCCGTTCTCGAGCTTCCTGACCAATCTGATCCCCGGCTTCTTCTGGCTGCTGATCAAGGTATTCCTGCTGCTGTCCGTCTTTATCTGGATTCGCGCCTCCTTCCCGCGCTACCGCTATGACCAGATCATGCGTTTGGGCTGGAAGGTGTTCATCCCCCTGACCGTCGGTTGGCTGATCATCGTTGCGATCTGGATCAAGTCGCCTTGGAATATCTGGCACTGAACAGCCACGCGAGGACGCGCGCACTGCAACGATGCAGCGCGCGCCTCGGGAAACACTAGGAAGCAATTGTCATGCTGCTCGCCATCAAGGACTTCTTCAACAGCCTGCTCCTGAAGGAACTCTTCAAGGGTATGGCGCTGACCGGCCGCTATCTCTTCGCGCGCAAGGTCACCGTCCAGTTCCCGGAAGAGAAGACGCCGATCTCGCCCCGTTTCCGCGGCTTGCACGCGCTGCGCCGCTACCCCAACGGGGAAGAGCGCTGCATCGCCTGCAAGCTGTGCGAGGCAGTGTGCCCGGCACTGGCCATCACGATCGAGTCCGACGTGCGTGCCGACGGCACCCGCCGTACCACGCGCTACGACATCGACCTGACCAAGTGCATTTTCTGCGGCTTCTGCGAAGAGGCCTGCCCGGTCGACGCAGTGGTCGAAACGCCGATTCTGGAATACCACGGCGAGAAGCGCGGCGACCTGTACTTCACCAAGGACATGCTGCTGGCAGTGGGCGACCGCTACGAGCCGCAGATTGCCGCAGCCAAGGCTGCGGACGCCAAGTACCGCTGAGATCGGTTGGCGCCGGCGTCGCCGGTGCCCCCCAGTGAATTTGAATCGGGCTCCGCAAGGAGCCAATGGAAGGATGCCGCAAGCGCGGGCCACCCACGGGGGTAGTCTGTGCCGAAGGCCAAGAGAGGATCCGACACGGACCATGGAACTCACGACCACCATCTTCTACGTCTTTGCGCTGGTGCTGGTGCTCTCCGCACTGAAGGTCATCACCGCGAAGAACCCGGTGCACTCCGCACTGTTCCTCGTACTGTCGTTCTTCACGGCTGCGGCGATCTGGCTGTTGCTCAAGGCGGAATTCCTCGCCATCCTGCTGGTGCTGGTGTACGTCGGCGCCGTGATGGTGCTGTTCCTGTTCGTGGTGATGATGCTCGATATCGACATCGAACACCTGCGCAGGGACTTCTGGACTTACGTGCCGCTCGCATCGGTCGTTGGCGCGCTGATCATTGCTGAAATGGCCATCGTGCTGGTGCGCAATTTCATCGGCACGGTCGCTCCGGTGGTGGCGCCTGGTTCGCAGGATCCGAACTACTCGAACACGGCCGCGCTGGGCAAGCTGATCTACACCGACTACATCTACGCCTTCGAAGTGGCCGGCATCATCCTCCTGGTGGCTATCATCGCGGCCGTTGCGCTGACCATGCGTCGCCGCAAGGACGTGAAGGCCCAGGATATCTCGTCGCAGCTGCGTACCCGCCGCGATGACCGCGTGCGCCTCGTGGCCATGGCAGCGGAAAGCCAGTCCGCCCAGGCCGATGCCGCGGCGACCGCAAACAAGAACTAAAGCCACGGAGAAACGCTGTGCTCTCACTCGCCCATTTCCTCGTGCTCGGTGCGATCCTGTTCGCGATCAGCATCGTTGGTATTTTCCTGAACCGCAAGAACGTGATCGTGCTGCTGATGGCGATCGAACTCATGCTGCTTGCGGTCAATATGAACTTCGTCGCCTTTTCGCACTATATGGGCGACCTGGCTGGTCAGGTTTTCGTTTTCTTCATCCTTACGGTGGCCGCTGCCGAGTCGGCAATCGGTCTGGCAATCCTGGTTGTGCTGTTCCGCAACCTGGACACGATCAACGTGGACGACATGGATACCCTGAAGTACTGATATTCATGACGCACCACGCAATGAACCAAGACCGCTCACCGCTCGCACACCAATAAGCGTCCTATGGCAACCACGCTCAACCCCAACCTGCTGCTCGCGATTCCGCTTGCGCCGCTAGTCGGCTCAGCGATCGCCGGCCTGTTCGGCACCAAGTTCTTTGGTCTGTTTTCCTCGGAGTCGCGCGGCGGCCGCATGGTGGCCCACACCGCGACGATCCTCGGCGTGGCCATTGCCTGCGTGCTGTCGGTGATGGTGCTGCTCGACGTGATGAACGGCGCGAGCTACAACGGCACCGTCTACGAGTGGATGGCCATCGGCGACCTGAAGATGGAAGTCGGCTTCCTGGTCGATTCGCTGACGGCCATGATGATGGTGGTGGTGACCTTCGTGTCGCTGATGGTGCACATCTACACCGTCGGCTACATGGACGGAGACCCCGGCTACAACCGCTTCTTTTCGTACATCTCGCTCTTCACCTTCTCGATGCTGATGCTGGTGATGAGCAACAACTTCCTGCAGCTGTTCTTCGGCTGGGAAGCGGTGGGCCTGGTGTCGTACCTGCTGATCGGTTTCTGGTACACCCGCCCGACGGCCATCTTCGCGAACCTGAAGGCGTTCCTGGTGAACCGTGTCGGCGATTTCGGCTTCATCCTGGGCATCGGCCTGCTGCTGGCCTACAGCGGCAGCATGAACTACGCGGACGTGTTCGCCGCCCGCGAGAAGCTGGCGACCGTGATCTTCCCGGGCACCGACTGGATGATGCTGACGGTGGCGTGCATCTGCCTGTTCATCGGCGCCATGGGCAAGTCGGCCCAGTTCCCGCTGCACGTCTGGCTGCCTGACTCGATGGAAGGCCCGACCCCGATTTCCGCGCTGATCCACGCCGCAACCATGGTGACGGCCGGCATCTTCATGGTCAGCCGCATGTCGCCGCTGTTCGAGCTGTCGGACACCGCGCTGTCCTTCGTCATGGTGATCGGCGGCATTACGGCGCTGTTCATGGGCTTCCTGGGCATCATCCAGAACGACATCAAGCGTGTGGTCGCGTACTCGACGCTGTCGCAGCTCGGCTACATGACGGTTGCGCTGGGCGCTTCGGCTTATTCGGTCGCCGTGTTCCACCTGATGACCCACGCGTTCTTCAAGGCGCTGCTGTTCCTTGGCGCGGGTTCGGTCATCATCGGCATGCACCACGACCAGGACATCCGCAACATGGGCGGCCTGCGCAAGTACATGCCGATCACGTGGATCACCTCGCTGGTGGGTTCGCTGGCGCTGATCGGAACGCCTTTCTTTTCGGGCTTCTACTCGAAGGATTCGATCATCGAAGCGGTGGCCGAGTCGCACCTGGCGGGGTCGGGCTTTGCCTACTTCGCGGTGCTGGCCGGCGTGTTCGTGACCGCGTTCTACTCGTTCCGCATGTACTTCCTGGTCTTCCATGGCAAGGAGCGCTGGGGCCAAAACCACGCGCATCACGGCCACGAAGGCGACCACGCCGACGAGGAAGTCTCGCATGACCACCACCATGGCCTGGCTGCCGGCGAGAAGCCGCACGAGTCGCCGTGGGTCGTGACGCTGCCGCTGGTGCTGCTGGCGATCCCGTCGGTCATCATCGGTGCGATCGCTATCGAGCCGATGCTGTTCGGCGAGTTCTTCAAGCACGGCGTGGCGTTCAAGGACGTGATCTTCGTCGGCGAGAACCACCATGCCATGAAGGAACTGGAAGAAGCGTTCCACGGCTGGGTGCCGATGGCGATCCATTCGCTGACCACCCCGGTCCTGTGGCTGGCGATTGCCGGTGTGGTGCTGTCGTGGTTCTTCTACATGAAGCGCCCGGACATCCCCGAGGCGATCAAGAACCGCTTCTCGGGCGTGTACACGCTGCTCGAGAACAAGTACTACATGGACGACATCAACCAGGCCTTGTTCGCACGCGGTGCCCGCCTGCTGGGCACCGGCCTGTGGAAGGGTGGCGACCAGAGCTTTATCGACGGCCTGTTCGTCAATGGTTCGGCGCGCGTGGTGGCTTCGTTCGCCGCCGCAAGCCGCTACCTGCAATCGGGTTACATCTACCACTACGCATTCGCGATGATCGTGGGCATGCTGGCGCTGCTGACGCTCACCGTAACCGGCGTGATCGGCACCAAGTGATAGGCACCGAGTAAGGAAAACAAAGAAATGGTTCTGTCTTTCGCAATCTGGCTGCCTATCTTCTTCGGCTTGCTGATACTGGCCTCGGGCTCGGACCGCAGCGCCTGCTACGTGAGGTGGATGTCGCTGTTCGGCTCGATCGTCAGCTTCATCGTCACGCTGCCACTGGTGTTCCACTTCGACAAATCCACCGCTGCGATGCAGTTCGTGGAGAAGTCGTCCTGGATCGAGCGCTTCAACATCCAGTACTACCTGGGCGTTGATGGCATCTCGATGTGGTTCGTCGTGCTGACCGCCTTCATCACTGTGATCGTCGTGATCTCGGCCTGGGAAGTGATCACCGAACGCGTGGCCGAGTACATGGCTGCGTTCCTGATCCTGTCGGGCGTGATGGTCGGCGTGTTCTGCGCGCTGGACGGCATGCTGTTCTACGTGTTCTTCGAAGCCACGCTGATCCCGATGTACATCATCATCGGCGTGTGGGGCGGCCCGAACCGTGTGTACGCAGCCTTCAAATTCTTCCTGTACACGCTGCTGGGCTCGCTGCTGACGCTGATCGCGCTGCTGTTCCTGTACAACAAGACCGGTACCTTCGAAATCCTGCAATGGCACCAGGCCAAGCTGTCGATGAACGAGCAGATCGCGCTGTTCATTGCCTTCTTCATGGCATTCGCCGTCAAGGTGCCGATGTGGCCGGTGCACACGTGGCTGCCCGACGCCCACGTCGAGGCGCCGACCGGCGGTTCCGTGGTGCTGGCCGCGATCATGCTGAAACTGGGCGCCTACGGCTTCCTGCGCTTCTCGCTGCCGATCGCGCCGGATGCAAGCCATTCGCTGTCCGCGTTCATCATTACCATCTCGCTGATCGCCGTGATCTACATCGGCCTGGTGGCGCTGGTGCAGGCCGATATGAAGAAGCTGGTGGCGTACTCGTCGATTGCGCACATGGGCTTTGTGACGCTCGGTTTCTTCATCTTCAATGAAATCGGCATCGAAGGCGGTATCGTGCAGATGATTTCGCACGGCTTTATCTCGGGCGCCATGTTCCTGTGTATCGGCGTGCTGTACGACCGCGTGCACTCGCGCCAGATCGCCGACTACGGCGGCGTGGTGAACACCATGCCGAAATTCGCCGCGCTGTCGGTGTTCTTCGCGATGGCCAACTGCGGCCTGCCCGCGACCTCCGGTTTCGTTGGCGAGTTCATGGTGATCCTGGGTTCGGTCGAGTACAACTTCTGGATCGGCCTGCTCGCGGCCACCGCCCTGATCCTCGGCGCTGCCTATTCGCTGTGGATGGTCAAGCGCGTGATCTTCGGCGACATCGTGCACCAGCACGTCCGCGAACTGGTGGACTTGAACAAGCGCGAATTCCTGATGCTGGGCCTGCTCGCCATCATGACGCTGTACATGGGCCTGCACCCGAAGCCCTTCACCGACGTGATGCACACGTCGGTGGTCAACCTGCTGTCCCACGTGGCGCAGTCGAAGCTGTAATCGGGGAGAGATAACACTATGCAACCGTCCTCGACTCTCGCCTCCGTGGCGCCGATTATTTTCCTCGCGGTGTCGATCGCCGCGGTCAACTGGATCGACCTTGCCCGCGGCAAGGGCAAGCCAAGCGTCGCCTATCCGCTGTCGCTGCTGTTCACGCTGGTGCTGACCGTCTGGTTCGGCATCAACGCATCGACCGGCGAAACGCACTACGCGTTTGCGAACCTGGTCGTGATCGATCCGCTGGCCAACGTGCTGTCGGCATTCTGCTCGGCCGGCCTGTTCATGACGCTGGTCTACACCCGCCGCTACCTGGCGGACCGCGACATGTACGCGGGCGAGTTCTACCAGCTCTCGCTGTTCGCGCTCGGCGGCCAGATCGTCATGATCACCGGCAACAACTTCCTGACCCTGTACCTGGGCCTGGAACTGCTGTCGCTGTCGTCCTACGCGCTGGTGGCACTGCGCCGCGAAAACCGCGTGACGTCGGAATCGGCCATGAAGTACTTCGTGCTGGGCGCGCTGGCTTCGGGCTTCCTCCTGTACGGCATCTCGATGATGTACGGTGCGACCGGTTCGCTGAACCTCGGCGAAGTGTTCCGCGTGGTCGAGTCGGGCCGCGTCAACACCACCATGCTGGCCTTTGGCGTGGTCTTCATCGTCGCCGGCCTGTCGTTCAAGCTTGGCGCCGCGCCGTTCCACATGTGGATTCCGGACATCTACCAGGGTTCGCCGACCGCGGTGACGCTGCTGATCGCCGGCGGCCCGAAGGTGGCGGCATTTGCGCTGATCGTGCGCGTACTGGTCGAAGGCCTGCTGCCGCTGGCCGCTGACTGGCAGACCATGCTGGTCGTGCTGGCCGTCCTGTCGCTGGCCATCGGCAACCTGACCGCCATCGTCCAGACCAACCTGAAGCGGATGCTGGCCTACTCGACCATCTCGCACATGGGTTTCATCCTGCTGGGCATGCTGTCCGGCGTGGTGGCCAACAAGGTGGATGGCGCGGCGAACGCCTACAGCGCGTCGATGTTCTACTCGGTGACGTACCTGCTGACCACGCTGGGCACCTTCGGCCTGATCCTGCTGCGTACCACGAAGGGCTTCGAGGCGGAAACGCTGGAAGACCTGAAGGGCATGTCGCGCCGCAATCCGTGGTTCGCGTTCCTGATGCTGGTGATGATGTTCTCGCTGGCCGGCATTCCGCCGACCGTGGGCTTCTACGCCAAGCTGGCCGTGCTTGAAGCCGTGGTGAAGTCGGGCATGACCTGGCTGGCCGTGGTGGCGGTGCTGTTCTCGCTGATCGGTGCCTTCTACTACCTGCGCGTGGTCAAGCTGATGTACTTCGATGCACCGGTCGGCGAAGAACCGCTCGAGGCCACCACTGGCCTGCGTTCGGTGCTGAGCCTGAACGGCGCGGCAGTGATCCTGCTGGGCATCTTCCCGGCAGCGCTGATGAACCTGTGCTACCAGGCCATCCGCGCAACGCTGGCCTCCTGAACGCAAGAGGCAGCAAGGCATGAGTTCCCCGACGGGCGGCTGGTTTGTCATCTTGCTGGCACTGGTTTGTGCCAACCTGCCGTTCATCAACCAGCGCCTGTTCGCGGTGATCCCGCTGCGCTGGGGCCGCAAGCCCCTGTGGCTTCGGCTGGTGGAACTGATCTGCCTGTATCTGGCGGCCGGCCTGGCCGGCTTTGCGGTGGAGGCGAGCCTCGGCAACGCCTTTCCGCAGGGCTGGCAGTTCTACGCCATTACGGCGTGCATGATGCTGGTGTTCGCCTTCCCCGGCTTTACCTGGCAGTACCTCGTCAAACACCGCACGGCCTGAAGCCGGTCACGAAGCCGCCGGGCCTGCCAATCACCCGGAGTGCTCATGACGGAAAAGACCCAGGACCACCTAGCCCCGCCTGAAGGCGATGAAGGGCTGAGGGAAGTCTGCGTTGCTTCGGCAACCGTCCATCGCGGCAAATTCCTCACGCTGAAGCAAGACATCGTTCGCCTGCCCGACGGCAAGCAGACCGGCCGCGAGTACGTCGTACATCCCGGCGCGGTCATGATGATTCCGCTGTTCGACGACGGCACCGTGCTGATGGAGCGGCAGTTCCGCTACCCGGTAGGCGAAGTCATGCTCGAATTCCCCGCCGGCAAGCTGGACCCGCAAGAGGGCGCGCTGCGCTGCGGCGAGCGCGAGCTGGAAGAGGAAACCGGCTATAGCGCCGCGCGCTGGGATTACCTGACTCGCATCCATCCCGTCATTTCGTACTCCACCGAATTTATCGATGTGTTTCTCGCACGCGACCTGACCGCGGGGCAGGCGAAGCTGGATGACGGCGAGTTTCTCGAAACCTTCATCGTCCCGGCCGGCCAGGTGCTCGACTGGGTGCGTCAGGGCCGCATTACCGATGTGAAGACCATCATCGGCGCGTTCTGGCTGGAGAAGGTAATCTCTGGGGGCTGGCAGCCCGGCGAGCAGCCGCTTCCGTCCTGAGGCGCTGAAGAAAAACGGCGATAGCCGGCCAAAGAAGCGAGCGTTGTGCTTCCCGCATCACAGAAATGCGGGAAATCCCTTTGGGGAAAAATTAGCACGACCGTTCACAAAATTTCGATTCACGGATACTATTGCCTTTGACGGGCTGGAAAGATCATGAAGGTGCTCGACCTGCGTTGTGCGCAAGACCATCGTTTCGAGGGCTGGTTTTCCTCCGAGGATGATGCGCAGTCGCAAATCGCAAGTGACCTCGTCCAATGCCCGGTCTGCGGTGACCACGTGGTGAGTCGCCTGCCGAGCGCGCCGCGCCTGAATCTCTCGGGCGCGACGCCGGTGCAGCGCGGCCACGCGAAGGCAGGGCAGGCGGCGCCAGCGCCGGCTGCCCTGGAAGCCTTGCAGGCGGCCTATATGAAGGCCGTTCGGCAGGTGATGGCGCAGACCGAGGACGTTGGCGACCGCTTTGCCGAGGAGGCCAGGCGCATGCATTACGACGAGGCACCGGAGCGCGGCATCCGCGGTTCGGCTTCCCCGGAAGAGGTGCAGGCGCTGGCGGAAGAGGGCATTGAAACGATCCCGCTCGTGGTACCGGATGCATTGAAGCAGACGGCTCACTGAATTGCGTCCTGTGCCCGTGGTTGTCGGCGCAAGACGCGCAGGCAGAACTACTTGCCGGCACCGTGCCGGCATCACTGGAGACGGGCATGGATCTCAATTACTCGGCGTCCGACAACGCCTTCCGCGAGGAAGTGCGTAGCTGGCTGGAAGCCAATCTGCCGGCGGATATCCGCGGCAAGGTGCTGAACCATCGCCGGCCCAATCGCGACGACCTGGTGCGCTGGCACAAGATCCTGGCGGGCAAGGGCTGGTCGGCACCGCACTGGCCCGTGCAATACGGCGGCACCGGCTGGAACGCTACGCAGCGCCATATCTGGGACGAGGAAAACGCCCGCGTCGGCGCTCCCGGCGTGCTGCCCTTCGGCGTTGCCATGGTCGCGCCCGTGATCATGAAGTACGGCAACGAACAGCAGAAGTCGTACTACCTGCCGCGCATCCTGGACTGCACCGACTGGTGGTGCCAGGGCTACTCGGAGCCTGGCTCGGGCTCCGACCTGGCATCGGTCAAGACCCGCGCGGAGCTGACCTCCGACGGGAAGCACTACATCGTCAACGGCCAGAAGACCTGGACCACGCTCGGCCAGCACGCCGACATGATCTTCTGCCTGGTGCGCACCGATCCCGAGGCCAAGAAGCAGGAGGGCATCTCGTTCCTGCTGATCGACATGAAGACGCCGGGCATCACCGTGCGTCCGATCATCATGCTCGACGAAGAGCATGAGGTGAACGAAGTGTTCTTCGACAACGTCAAGGTGCCGGTGGAAAACCGCGTCGGCGACGAGAACAAGGGCTGGACCTACGCCAAGTACCTGCTCGGCCACGAGCGCACCGGCATTGCCCGCGTCGGCAATTCCAAGCGCGAGCTGGGCTTCCTGAAGCGCGTGGCGCGCCAGCAGCAGAAGAACGGGAAGCCGCTGCTGGAAAATCCGGTGTTCGGCGCCAAGGTCGCCGCGCTGGAAATCGAACTGATGGCGCTGGAGATCACCGTGCTGCGCGTGGTGTCGAGCGAAGCCGCGGGCAAGGGCCCTGGCCCGGAAGCTTCGATGCTGAAGATCAAGGGCACCGAGATCCAGCAGATGCTGACGGAACTGATGGTGGAAGCCGTTGGCCCGTACGCCCAGCCGTTCGACCCCGCCTACCTGGAGTGCGAGCACGAGCACGCGGTGACCGGCTACGACGATGCCGCCCCGCTGGCCGCCTACTACTTCAACTATCGCAAGACCTCCATCTACGGCGGGTCCAACGAAATCCAGCGCAACATCATCAGCCAGATGATCCTGGGGCTGTGAGGAGACACGGAACATGAACTTCAATCTCAGCGACGAACAAAAGCAGCTGGCTGACGCCGTACGCCGTTTCATCGACAAGGACTACGACTTCGAGTCGCGCAAGAAGCGCTATGAGAGCGAGACTGGCTATGGCGAGTCGGCCTGGGGCGCCATCGTCGAGCTCGGCCTGACCGCGCTGCCGGTGCCGGAAGCGCAGGGCGGCTTCGCCGGCAAGGCGCTGGACATGATGGTGGTGCAGCAGGAACTGGGCCGTGGCCTGGTCGTCGAGCCGTACCTGGCGACCGTCGTGGGCGCTTATGCCCTGGGCCTGGCCGGTGGCCAGGAAGCGCTTCTGGAGCAAGTGGCCGGTGGCGAACTGAAGCTCGCCGTGGCGTTCAACGAGCCGCAGGCGCGCTATGAGCTGAACAACGTGCGCGTCACCGCGCGCGACGGCAAGCTCAACGGCCGCAAGACCGTGGTGCTGCATGGTGGCCAGGCCGACAAGCTGATCGTGTCGGCACGCACCGGCGGTGCGGACGCCGATCGTGACGGCATCTCGCTGTTCCTGGTCGACGCCAAGGGCGCCGGCGTCAGCATCAAGGACTACCGCACTATCGACAACCTGCGCGCGGCCGATGTCACGTTCCAGGATGCCCCGGCGCAATTGCTGGGCGAAGCCGGCAAGGCCTTCGAGCAGGTCGAGCAGGTGGCTGACTACGCCGCGGTGCTGCTGTGCGCCGAGGCCGTGGGGGTGATGGACACGCTCAACGCCGCAACGCTCGATTACGCCAAGCAGCGCCAGCAGTTCGGCGTGGTGATCGCGCGCTTCCAGGCGCTGCAGCATCGCATGGTCGAGATGTTCATCCAGGCCGAGCAGTCGCGCTCGATCACGCTGCTGGCCGCGGCGCGCTTTGAAGAGTCGACGCCGGAAGAGCGCCGCCGCTACGTGTCGGCTGCCAAGGCCCGCGTCGGCCAGGCCGCGCGCTACGTTGGCCAGGAGGCCGTGCAGATCCACGGCGGCATGGGCGTGACCAACGAACTGCCGGCCGCGCATATGTTCAAGCGCCTGACGCTCATCAACACCACGTTCGGTGATGTCGACCACCACCTGGGCCGGTTCGCCGCGCAGGCGAGCTTCCAGCAAGCTGCCTGATCCAATCGATGCCGAATCGAAACCGCGCCGTAGTCCAGGCGCGGTTTTTTTTCTTTGGGCGCAGTTAGGGGCGGGTTCGGCAAATACGGACGCACGCCGTCACCCGCCATGCGAATATCGCGATGACCAGTCAACAGTCAGCGCTCAGCGACAACGGAGACATCACCAATGCTGTATTTCGAGGATTTTACCGTCGGCAGCCGCCGCGAACTCGGCTCCTATCTCGTCACCGAGGAAGAGATCCTCGGCTTTGCCCGCCAGTATGACCCGCAGCCGTTCCATATCGACAAGGAGGCCGCCGCCAACAGCATCTATGGCGGCCTGATTTCGAGCGGCTGGATGACGTGCTCGATCATGATGCGCTTGCTGGTGCTGAGCACCACTGGCAAGTCGGCGAGCATGGGTTCGCCGGGCGTCGACGAGATCCGCTGGCTGAAGCCGGTCTATGCCGGCGACACGCTGACTGTCGTGCTCAATGTGCTGGATTCCCGGCCATCGCAATCGAAGCCCGATCGCGGCGTCGTCCATACCCAGTGGGAAGCGACCAACCAGCGCGGCGAACTGGTCTGCACGGTCAAGGGCATGGGCATGTACGGCCGCCGCCCCGCCTCGGACCGCCCCTAATCTAAACAACGAGGAGATAACGGACATGCGCACCATCGCATCGCTCGAAGAACTGGAAAGCCTGCAAGGTCAGGAGGTCGCCGTCAGCGACTGGATGGAGATCACCCAGGAGCAGGTAAACCTGTTTGCCGAAGCGACCGGCGACCACCAGTGGATCCACGTCGACGTGGAGCGCGCCAAAAAGGAGTCGCCTTACGGCGGTCCGATCGCGCATGGCTTCCTGACGCTGTCGCTGGTACCCAAGTTCATGCACAACGCGCTGCACATGCCGTCGAAGATCGGCGTGAACTACGGCCTGAACCGCGTGCGCTTCACCGCACCGGTGCCCGTGGGCAGCAAGCTGCGCGCGCGTATCAAGCTGCAGAAGGTCGAGCGGCTAGATCCGCTGCCCAAGTCGCCCGAACTGGTGGGTGCCCAATCGACCTGGGAAGTGACGATCGAACGCGAGGGCAGCGACCGCCCGGTGTGCGTCGCCGAGTCCATCAGCCGTCGCTACGGCTGAGTCGTTGTTGTTTTGTTGATACAGAAAGAAAAAACCGTCGCTTGGCGGTTTTTTTCAATTTTTGACGGGAATGCGGATGCTGCAACACATTTTCAGCGACGTGAACAACGCTTTTATAGATTGTCCGCTTTTCTGAACAGTGTGTTCTGTGCTGTTGGGTTTACCCGTAATGCTGCATTGCGGTACAGTCGCGCCCACGATGTTTTACGTGTTGCGCATTCCGGCCGGAAACCGCGCTTGCCCACAAGGCAGGCTTGCCGGGAAGTGCAAAAACCTCGTGGTTCAACGCTACCCGGCCGCAGTTTCGAGCCGGGACCGTTCGCGGTTTCGGCCATCAATTGCCGCAGTGCCCCCGCCTAAGGCGAGCCGCTCGCGCAGTCGTCAGTTGTCCTTCCGTGTTCATGGCGTTGTCAGGCCGCATGGTCATCCGGCGTTAAGTCCGCCAGACCCCAACGCCAGCTAAGGACACGTCCTTCAGGTTTTCCCTCAGCCCAACGCCTCTTGCTTCCGGCATCAGGCGGTGAAGCCACGCTTTGCCCAAGCGCGGCCTAACCAAACCAGTCGTGACATGAAGAAACCCATACTGCCGCGGTGGACGCGGTCCCTGCCAAGCCTCGGCCTGCTCTTGCTGCTCGCCGGCTGCAACATGACGCTGCTCGACCCGAAGGGGCAGGTAGGCGTCGACATCAAAGGCATCATCCTGATCGCCACCTGGCTCATGCTGCTGGTGGTGGTGCCGGTGATCATCCTGACGCTGGTGTTCGCCTGGAAGTACCGCGCCAGCAATACCTCGGCACGCTATGAACCCGACTGGTCGCACTCGACCGCGATCGAAGTGGTGGTGTGGCTGATTCCCTGCCTGATCATCATCGCGCTGGGCATCATCACGTGGAAGTCTTCGCACGACCTGGACCCGTACAAGCCGCTGGAATCCAAGCAGAAGCCGATTACCGTCGAGGCGGTGGCGATGAACTGGAAGTGGCTGTTCATCTATCCGGAGCTGAAGATCGCGACGGTCAACCAGATCGCATTCCCGGTGGGCACGCCGGTGAACTTCAAGATCACGTCCGATTCAATCATGAATTCGTTCTTCATCCCGCAACTGGGCAGCCAGGTTTACGCCATGGCGGGGATGGAGACCAAGCTGCACCTGATTGCCAACGAAGCCGGCACGTATGACGGCATGTCCGCCAACTACAGCGGCGGCGGCTTCTCGGGCATGAAGTTCAAGGCGA
>Ga0068821_106842_pt1 | contig 26590 bp, 26 predicted proteins | sample Hof3ISUMetaT_19_FD_68483 | JGI IMG/M metagenome (GOLD analysis project Ga0068821, IMG submission 68483) | Enriched soil aggregate microbial communities from Iowa State university to study microbial drivers of carbon cycling -... | ecosystem: Environmental > Terrestrial > Soil > Agricultural land...
CGCCGATCAATCAGGCGCTGAACGCGGCGCGGCAGATTGCGTCGGGAGACCTCAGCGGTCGCATCGACAGTGAGGGTCGTGATGAAGCGGCGCAATTGCTCACGGCGCTGGCGCAGATGCAGGGCAATCTGCGTTCGACCATTCGCGGCATCAGCGAGTCGGCCCAGCAACTGGCCTCCGCTGCCGAGGAAATGAGTTCGGTGATGGAACAAAGTACTCGCGGGTTGCAGCAGCAAAATGACCAGATCGAGCAGGCCGCCACGGCGGTCACCGAGATGAGCACGGCGGTGGATGAAGTGGCCGCCAATGCGGTGTCCAGTGCCCAGGCCTCCGAAGCGTCGAACGAGGACAGCAAGCACGGGCATGTGCAGGTCAGCGAGACCATCAGTTCGATTCAGGAACTGGTCAGTGCAGTACTCGGCGCGTCCGAACAGGCCGAGGGCCTTGCGACCCAGGCCCAGGACATCAGCAAGGTGCTGGAAGTGATTCGCGGCATCGCCGGGCAGACCAACCTGCTGGCCCTGAACGCTGCGATTGAAGCCGCGCGAGCCGGCGAGGCCGGACGTGGCTTCGCAGTGGTTGCCGACGAGGTCCGCTCGCTGGCCCAGCGCACGCAGAACTCCACCGAAGAAATCGAGCTGATGATCAGCAGCATTCAGCAAGGCACCAGTGCCACCGTCGGCGCCTTGCAAAACAGCGCCGAGCAGGCCAGCCATACCCTGCGTCGCGCCAACAGTGCCGGCCATGCACTGGAGAAAATCACCGCGTCGATTTCGCAGATCAACCAGCGCAACCTGGTAATCGCCAGCGCCGCCGAGCAACAGGCGCTGGTGGCTCGGGAGGTCGATCAGAACCTGGTGACCATCCGTGATCTGTCGACACAAACCGCAGCAGGTGCCACCCAGACGTCTGCCGCCAGTCAGGAGCTGTCGCGACTGGCCGTCGACCTGAACGCACTGGTCACGCGCTTCGTGATCTGATCAGACAATTAAATGCCCGATTAGCGGTTGCCATCGCCGGGGCCCTCGGCAACACTCTCGTCCCGATCAAGGAAGGAGTGGCCCGTGAGCCCCGTCGATATTTTCCGCATGTTGTCGCTGGCCGCCATCTGGGGCGCGAGCTTCCTGTTCATGCGCATCATCGCTCCTGCGATCGGTACGGTTCCGACCGGATTCTTCCGCGTTTCCATCGCCGCCGTCGGCTTGCTGGTGATCCTCGGGCTGATGCGCATCAGCTGGGATTTCAAAGGCAAACTCAAGACCGTGATGATGCTCGGCGTGATCAACTCCGGCGTGCCGGCGACGCTGTATTCGGTCGCCGCCCAGGTGCTGCCGGCCGGTTATTCGGCGATCTTCAATGCCACCACGCCATTGATGGGCGTGTTGATTGGCGGTTTGTTCTTCAGTGAAAAACTGACGTTGGCCAAACTCGCCGGGGTGTTCCTCGGCCTGCTCGGGGTGGGTGTGCTGACCCGCGCCGGCCCGGTCGCGTTCGATCTGCACTTGCTGATGGGCGCGGTGGCCTGCCTGCTCGCAACCACCTGTTATGGCTTCGCCGGGTTCCTCGCCCGACGCTGGCTGGATCAGGCCGGCGGCCTCGACAGCCGTCTGTCGGCGCTGGGCAGCATGCTCGGTGCAACCCTTTTTCTGTTGCCGCTGTTCGGTTACAGCGTCATCACTGCGCCGCCGGTGAGCTGGGGTGGCTGGAATGTCTGGCTGTCGCTGCTGGGCCTTGGGCTGGGCTGCACTGCGTTTGCCTACATCATTTACTTCCGCCTGTTGAGCTCCATCGGGCCGGTGAAATCGATGACCGTGACCTTCATGATTCCGCCGTTCGGCGTGTTGTGGGGGGCGCTGTTTCTCGATGAGCCGCTGTCGATGGCCCACGTGTATGGCGGGGTGTTGATCGCCATTGCGCTGTGGCTGGTGCTGAAACCTGCAAAGCCTCTGAAAATGGATCAGAAAGAGATCACACAATGAAATCCGACAGCAGCACATTCACGTATCGCAAACTCTCTGCCGCACCTTGTAACAAGATAATCATTCTTAAGTCGCTTCGAGAAGAAGATCCCGACACTGCCGATTATCTTTACCGGCACATCACTGAAAGTGTGAATCCCGAAAGGATTCGCAAAGGAGAAGCCGCCGCAGCTCCGGTAGTTGAGCGGCTCGAGAGCAAACGTCACCTGTTCGACAAGCTAGAGGCAATAAGGCTCGCTTGTTTAAAGGGAACCGCTCCGATTATTCATCTCGAAACACATGGCTGTGAAGGTCAGGGGCTGGTCATTTTCCCAAGACAAGCAGATCCGGAAATTGTGACCTGGGAGGAGTTGATTGAAATATTTCGCGATATCAACATCGCCTGTAATGGAAACCTGACCGTTATTCTTGCGGCCTGTCATTCCTTCGAGATGGAGAAAGAAAGCGTCAAGCAACAACGACCGTCCCCTTTTTTTGCATTCATCGGTTACGAAAAGAAAATACTGCCATGTGATATTGAGCGGGATCTCGCTTTTCTCTACGACTCTCTGTTACTGGAGAGCACGCTGCCTTCGGAAAAAGACAGCACGATGGAGAAGTACAAGCTTTACACCGAAGACTCCCTGGTCCTGAGCTTTATTGGTGTCTTGCTTAGTAACCTGTCCTCACCAGGATCTGCGGAAGGGCTGATACCAACATTTGAACAATTTTCAGCGCCTCCCTACCCGCTCGCTCATCTGCCTATCGAAAAGCAAATTCAGATATTCGAGGAAAGCCTGAAAAGCGAACAGACTGTGCTTCGAATAGTCGAGACGTTTATGCAGAACAAAGAAAATGCCGAGCTTCTTAAACAAGACATCCGCAAGCATTTTCTAACGCACTTTCCCGCTGTCGAGGGCGACTCACTTAAGCCATTCGAGCAGCTTGGCATGTAACGCCTCGGCTTCGAAATAGTTACAGTGGTTGACCTGCTCACCAGTGAACAACAAGGAATCCACCGGCAGAAGGACAGACTCATGACATCCTTCAGAGGGAACGACCAAATCATTATCGGCGGAAAAAAACCTGTCGATGGCAGCGTCTTTGAAGCGAGCCAGCATTCCTCCAGCAATTGGTGCACGGAAGACCGCTCCGACCGTATACCAGTCGATCAAGTGACTGCCACTAGAAGCCTTTGCTAACAACGGATGTGCAGGTTCCATGGCTGCCAGCCCAGGTAATCCCTGCGTCAATCCGCTACCAATAACCTTGACCAGACACAGCAAACCTTCCAGAAACACGGTAACTGAGGTGTCCGGCATTATTTTCAGACATGACGTATGGGCATTAAGGAAAGACGTCCAGTGCTGAATATCTGCCAGAGGCGTCCCTCGATTCGGCGTCCCTACAAGACACACCTTTTCAATTTTCAACCTCGCCTCGACTCTCTCGCTTAACTCTCGAGCTAAAAGACCACCGCGACTGTGGCTGACGATGTCGAAGACATTGTCACCGACGACATGCGCAGGAAGCTGCTCTATCAGCCAGTCGACGTTTTCCTGCGGACTTTCAGATAAAGATGGGTGAGCCAAGGCAATTACTCGGCCGGCATACTTCTCCATCAATGCTTGGAAGGCAGGCTTGCCCAGCCAGCCATTGAACCCGACCGTCGGTGTACTGAACGTACCGTGTATCAGCAAAAGCGCAGGGCCGGCACCAAAATTCTTCCAGTCAGGCAAAGTGCATGTGCCATCTGACTGTACCTGTAAAAGTTCATACGGCCGATGACGTTGCTCCCACTGACTGGTCAATGCCTTGGCAGCCTTGCCAACCACGGGATCGGTGATCCAGCTGATAATACTGACCAGGCTACGCATCGTCTTCGTGACAACGCCTCGACTGCCCGCTCCTGACGCAGGACTGCTGGCCACAAGGGTAAATACTTGCTCTTGTGGTGACACTTGATTCGGAAAAATCCAAGTTGATAAACCGCGCTCGTCCGTTTGAAGAATTGCGTAGCTATTCCCCGCCTTGAACGGAACGATCAACTGCGCGTCATCCCCGCCAGCGTTTCGAGTGCCGGCCTGCGAGACTGGTCCGGGAGTCAGTACCAGATCCAACTGCGCAACGACGATTATTTCCGCATCGAGAGACGCTGAGTGCAGAGGAAGTGATTTCACGCCCATGCGAGTCGCTGTGCCCGAAGTACGCATTGTGACCTCGCCCGTATACCCGCGAGCCCGCAAGCTGAATAACGTACCGTTGAGTTTTTCCGGCTGAAACGAACCTCGCAGTGTTGTTTTCATAGATCCGATTCTTTGCGATTGATACGAAGTTGGGTCATCCGTAACGAAGGATGCCCATAAAAGATGTACGCCAGATGAGTTATGTGTCCGCCGTCGCGCGCCATTGCACGGATCTCACGGAAGGTTTCCCCGACGGTCTGACCCTGCGTAAGCGTGTTGCAATAAAATTTTTCGGCCACTTGCAGGGCAACTTCGTCCTGCACCGCCCACAGTGGTGCAATGAATGCCTGTGTGCCAGCATCCACGAATGCGCCTGGAAATCCGCTTAGAAAGCCAAGTTGCTGACCTGCTGTTCCAACCTGGCAAGCATTGAGAAAGACTGCGGAGAATCTCGGCAGACCATTTTCACGAACCCCGGCAAAATGGTAAGGCGAAAGGATCTGTTCATCCTCAAGGCACAAGGCCTGCGTTTGCGAAGCTACATCGCTGTATCCGTGTAATGCGACATGGGCAAGATGTCCGCTAAGTCTAGGTTTTTGCTCCAGCCACTCCTCAACTGCTGGCAATCGCGCTTCAATACTTTGCCCGTTGAAATCACGACTCAACATATCTCGCTCTTTCAAAGCGTGCACAAGCGGACTCTGTGATGGATGGTTTTCGTAATCACTCGCCAGGACGCTGACATGGTTGATCATAATTTTTGACATAGGCCCCGAGGAATCACGGGCACTCCACCACCGCCCCAAATGTGACAACTCGCCGAGAAACCCGGCAACTTTGAAAGGTGAGTCATCTTCCACGAAGGATGCCAACTCCCAGGGAACATAGGGCTCGTCTGTCATCAGCAAAATGCTTGGCATCCTCCCGTCTGCAAAAGCAGGTAGCAGTACTTCGCTTCTGATTGCGAGGGGGATCAATTTGGATATGACCCGGCCAATCCCCGTCAGGTGCGCGTAAGCGCCCTTTCCACTGGGCGATCCGAATACACCCTGAAAATTCGACAGTTGCATGCCAAATATCTGAGGCTGCTCCAACCAAACCGAAAAGGGGCCTTTGTGCAGTGAACCCGGCACCCACGCACTCCACGCCACGTAGTCAGGTTTCTCCCTCTGGACCCAGAGCACAATATCAACGGCCTCCAGGTTAGCTGGATTAGCAAGGGGAAGAACGGAAACCGACGCTACAGGCGCAGGAAGCGTGGACGATTCGTCATCGCTGATCCGGTGGCTGCGCACGGCCAGTTTCTTAACAATGTTGCCGACCAGTTTATTACGGAAAAAATAATTCGCACGCAAGATCAGTTCTTTGATTCCTGCGCAAGGACGTAAACTGAAAACATGCTCAGCAGCCATATCAAGCTCAAGCTCGACCATCGATAAACCGTCGATTTCGGCACCGTCGGCGCTGACGAAAACCGTAAGCTTCTCACCAGGACTGGCATCGTCGATCTCAATACGTTTTTGCTCGCTCGCGTCGGCATCAGGTGCAGTTGAAAATCCAACAGAGAACTGCAGTGGTTGTTCGTGAATAGCATCGCCAAAGGGCGTAATTCGCGGATGGGCAACAAAAGGACTCGCTCTTTCCGGGGGGGAAATTACGGGAGGTCCATAAGAGAATTTAACCCGCTCGGATTCCCACGTGCGGATAGAATCGTTGGGACTCGGAAAGTCGCGGAAGGCCCTGGTGAGATCACGACGTTTATCCAAAGTACGGGGTTTGGTGTCCAGGCCCGGGTCATAAACGCTGACTACCCGATCATATTCAATCAGTACACGCAAGCGAGATGTCAGTCGCCGCACAGAATCGTATTCGGCGACTGGCACGGATTGGGGAGTGCCGAACCAGTACTGGATAAACTTTTTAAGACTCCAATTTATAAACGACCGGGGGCCAAAGACCTCGTTCCCTTTGAACTCTTTCATTGCCAGAAAGCGAATAAATTCTGGGATCTTCAATGGAGACTGCGTGAGTGATCGTTCCCACTTGCGCTTCTCGAGTGTTCCGAGCGTCGTTCGCTCAAGCAGGACAGCGGTCAATGCGCTACGCACGAGCAACTGAACCCGGCCGCCATGTTGCAGACGATCACCCAGGATGATGTAGTCGCTGACTGGATTGGCCAAAACCTGAAGCAAATCTGACGGAGAACTATCCAGTTGAAGCGTGCTGAATTTTTTACTCAAATATGAAGGACTGAAGAACATTCCGCTTCCCTGCTTATGACAACGGCGATCGAACTCACTGTGATATGAAGCCCGCAAATGACGAGCATCAGCTTTTTTCAGCGACTCTCGACACCCTATTCATGACCATATTGCCACTACCCGTTATCAATCAGCGAGTGATCTTTTTTCTACATCTTTACGGAGCGAAAGTTGGCGGGCTGGTCCGGCCCGCTGGTAAAATCTCGGCCCGGACCAGCCTGAATCAAGCTCCCCGACGGAACACGAACACCAGACCGACGATGATCAACAGCATCCCCAGCACGCTCAGCGCCGCCAGGCGATTGCCGAAGATCAGATAGTCCATCACCGCCGTCACGGCCGGCACCAGATAGAACAGGCTGGTGACATTCACCAGATTGCCCCGGGCGATCAGTCGATACAGCAGCAACGTCGCCAGCACGGAAACCACCAGCCCCATCCACAACACCGGCACGATGAAGCCGGCGCTGTGCTCAAAGTGGAACGGCTGGAACGGCACGAAGATCCCGCACAGCAGCAGACCCGCCAGGTACTGCACCGGCAGCGTGCCGAGGGGATTGTCGGTGATGCGCTTCTGCATGATCGAACCGAAGGTCATGCTCGCCAGCGCCAGCAGCCCGAACAACATCCCCGCCAGCGACATTCCGGCCAGACCGATGCCCTGGTAAACCACCATGATCAGACCGGCCAATCCCAACGCCAGACCAAACATTCGGCTCGCCGAACGCTGCCGCTCCATGAGCACCACCGTCAGGATCGGTTGCACGCCCATGATGGTCGCCATCACCCCGGGCGTGACCTTCAGGTCCAGCGCCAGCAGATAGAAGATCTGATAAGCCCCCAACAACACCACCCCGGTGGCCATCGCGTACAGCATCGGCTTGCCGCCCTTGGGCAACTTCAACTTGAGCAACGGCACCAGCAGCACCAGCCCGCACAGGGCAATGACAAACCGGATCAGCAGAAAGGCGAAGGGTGAAGCGTGGGCCAGCCCCCACTTGGAGAAGATCGCCCCGCTGCTCCACAGCAGAACGAACAGGCTCGTGGACGCCGCCGCGAGCGCGGACTTTTTCGAAAGGATAAACATGAATACCACCTGTAGTCAGGCCAATAGCCAACTCAGCCGAAGCTGAAATTCAGTAGGTTTTTTCAGGCGGGCACAGGGGTCAGCAGATAACGCTGATCAGCCCGAAACACCAACGCCCGGCGGTGATACGACTGCGCACACCGGCGTGCTACTGACAGGTGGAGGGTAATGACTGATCTGCACAGGCTGCTGATTCCCGCACGGCACGACGCCAGCGTTGACCGCTGAATCGACTACCGCGTTGATGAGGGATGCAGGCATCTGGGCTGATCTTTTTTGAAGGGTTGGACAATGAGTCGCGCGACTCACGAGCGCCGACTATAACCAGCGCGGGACATGGATTGCAATGAATTGGACAAGGGGCCAGTAGCGACAGGCAGGAGGCAGGCGCATAGGCTCGTTTGCAATTGCAACGACCATTGATGGGGGACATGGAATGCGCGAGATCATATGCCAAGGGAACGGAATCATCTGCGGTATCAGTTGTACAAATCGCAAGCCAGGAAGCTTGCCCGCCTTGCCACGACTCAACTCCAGATTGACCTGGAGATGGCTGGTCCCACAACGCTTGACCTTTCGAAAGTACGTTTCGAACCCATCGACTCGTTGGCGCTGAGTGCTTTTGAGTGTTGGGAGAGCCCACATTTTTCATGGGAAGAAGTCATTGGATGGAAAGCGCGCGAACCTCTCGCTCTCGACATCGCAATCTGGTTTGAATCTGAACTGTGCGGACTTTGCTTCGCCAACCCGAATAAAAGTCGACAACGCATCCGAATCGTACGACTGGAGGGGCGGCCAAGAGAAACACATCCATTGAAAAACCGTGTTGCACCGCTATCCGTTCTGGCAATTGAGCAATACGCCCGCATCATTGGCAGTAGCTTGATCGAAGCTCAAGAACCATTCCAGGGAGCAATACCAATTTACGAACAACTCGGCTTCGGTTTGGATAACGAGGGTCGCCTTGTCAAAACAGTAGGGAGCCTAGTATTGTGAAAAACGCTCAAATATTGATCAACCACGGTGTGAATATGCGCAAAGAAATAAAAAAATCCCCCAGAAAGAAAAAAGCGCATGCAATAAGGGGTGAATCTGATCCGGCGGTTTTGACAGCCAGTCAAAGACGGCTCTTACAGATCATTGCAACCGGCACCGCTATCGATGAACCAAGCTTACTTGCTGGCCGTCCCTGATTCCGAAAACAAAAAACCGCTCAAACGAGCGGTTTTTTATGCTTTTAATTCCAGCCTCAACCAAACAGCCAATACCCCAGCACCGTCAACACCACCACCGCCAGTACCGGCCGCATCACGCGGTAGGCTTTTGGATTACGGCGTTTCCACTGCTTGACCTTACCGCTGAACTTGTCGCTGAAGTTCTTGCTCCAGGCGTAAGCCTGGTTGATCCCGCCGACACGCTCGTCGTCGAGGTTCTGCGGTGCCGTGGCACGGCCCAGCCAGGCGCTGATGAAGCGGTTGATGCGGGTCATCAGGCGGCTGCTCAGCGGCCGCTCGATGTCGCAGAACAGGATGACGCGGGTCTGTTCGGTTTCGTTCTTGACCCAATGCACGTAGGTCTCGTCGAACATCACGTCTTCACCGTCGCGCCAGGCGTAGACCTGACCGTCGACGAAGATTCGGCAATCGTCGGAGTTTGGCGTTGACAGACCCAGGTGATAACGCAGGGAGCCGGCGAACGGATCGCGGTGCGGGTTCAAATGGCTGCCGCCCGGCAACAGCGCGAACATCGCGCCTTTGACGTTGGGGATGGCACTGACCAGCGCCACGGTTTTCGGGCACAGGGTTTCGGCCGATGGCAGCGGTTTGTCGTACCACTTGAGGTAGAAACGCTTCCAGCCTTTCTTGAAGAACGAGCCGAAACCGGCGTCGTTGTTCTTCTCGGCGGCACGAATATAACCCTCGTCGAACAGATGCATGGCTTCGTCGCGAATGGTTTCCCAGTTATCGCGCAACACGTCCAGCTCCGGAAACTTGCTGCGGTCCAGATACGGCTTGGACGGCACGCCCGAGAACAGGTACATCAAGGCGTTATACGGGGCGAACAGCGCCGAGTGGTTGACGAACTGCCGCAGCACCGGCAAACGCGCCTTGCCGCGCAAATGCACGTAGAGGATGCTGCCCACAAACAGCAGCAACACCGACACCTTGGCGGCTAACGAAAAGGTCATCAACAACTCCTTGAAATAAGACAACGCCACGCCATGTCATTTACCCGAGATGGCGGCCGGCCATGATAAACACTACCGGCTCCGGGAAAAACCCGCCCGACCCAACATTCAGTGTTAAGAATTGCGCAACAAAGCACTTATTAACATAACGATCCTGAACCCTGGCTGACCTGAATCAACGCGCCCCCTTACTGCTGGTTCTCCTGATCGGTGAACAGATCACTGAACAGCATGCTCGACAGATAACGCTCACCGGAGTCGGGCAGCACCACCACAATGGTCTTGCCCTGCATTTCCGGGGTCTCCGCCAGACGCACCGCCACCGACATGGCCGCACCGCAGGAAATCCCGCACAGGATCCCCTCTTCCTGCATCAGGCGCAGGGCCATGGCCTTGGACTCGTCATCCGTCACCAGCTCGACCCGGTCAACCATCGACAGATCAAGGTTCTTCGGCACAAAACCGGCGCCGATGCCCTGAATCTTGTGCGGGCTCGGCTTGATTTCTTGACCTGCCAGCGCCTGGGTAATCACCGGCGAAGACACCGGTTCCACCGCCACCGACAGAATCGGTTTGCCCGCCGTATTCTTGATATACCGCGACACACCGGTAATGGTTCCACCGGTGCCGACCCCTGCGACCAGCACATCGATGGCACCATCAGTGTCGTTCCATATTTCCGGGCCAGTGGTCTTTTCATGAATGGCTGGGTTGGCCGGGTTATCGAACTGGGCCGGCATGAAGTATTTGCCCGCGTCACTGGCTACGATTTCGTTGGCCTTTTCGATAGCGCCTTTCATGCCCTTGGCTGGCTCGGTCAGCACCAGCTCGGCGCCCAGCGCCTTGAGCACCTTGCGTCGCTCGATGCTCATCGAGGCCGGCATGGTCAGCAGCAACTTGTAGCCGCGCGCGGCCGCCACGAAGGCCAGGCCGATGCCGGTGTTGCCGGAGGTCGGCTCGACGATGGTCATGCCCGGCTTGAGTTTGCCGCTGCTTTCGGCGTCCCAGATCATGTTGGCGCCGATCCGGCACTTGACCGAGTAGCCCGGGTTGCGACCTTCGATCTTGGCCAGAATGGTCACGCCACGGGGCGCGATGCGGTTGATCTGCACCAGCGGCGTGTTGCCGATGGAATGGGCGTTGTCAGCAAAAATACGGCTCATGGCTGGGTCCTTGTGCAGCGTTGAATTCAGCTCTCCAAGGTAAGCCTGTTGCTCTTGTCAGTCCAGTCGGGCCGAACGTCTGCGGCAGGCGGCAGTCAATCGCTTTATACCGTTCGGAATTTGCTGCCATGAAGCGTCGCTACCGTTGGCCATTGTGGATTTTCGCCACTCTCGTTGTATTACTGGTCGTCCTGCACATCGCCCTGCCCTACCTCGTGCGCGACTATCTGAATGACAAGCTGGCCAACATGGGCGACTACCGCGGCCAGATCACTGACGTGGACCTGGCGCTCTGGCGCGGGGCCTACAAGATCAATGGCCTGAAAATCGTCAAGGCCGACGGCAAGGTGCCGGTGCCGTTCGTCGATGCGCCGGTTATCGACCTGTCTGTCAGTTGGCACTCGCTTTGGTACGACCATGCTGTCGTGGCACAGGTGAAATTCTTTAAACCTCAGGTGAACTTCGTCGATGGTGGTGCCAACAAGCAGAACTCCCAGACCGGTCAGGGCACCGACTGGCGTGAGCAACTGGGCAAACTGTTGCCTATCACGCTCGACGAAGTGCAGATCAGCGATGGGCGGATCAGCTTTCGCAACTTCAACTCCAAACCACCGGTAAACATGAATGCAACCAACGTCGACGCCAGCATTTACAACCTGACCAACGTGGTCGACAAGGAGGGCAAACGCGACGCTCGCTTCGAAGGCAAGGCTCTGCTGCTGGGACATGCCCCGCTGGAAACCACAGCCACCTTCGACCCCTTGAGCAATTTCGAAGACTTCGAATTTCGCCTGCGGGCCCGCGACATCGAACTCAAGCGCATGAACGATTTCGCCTCGGCCTACGGCAAATTCGACTTCAACGCCGGCCACGGCGACGTGGTCATCGAAGCCGCCGCCAACAAGGGCCAGCTCAAGGGCTACATCAAACCGCTGCTGCGCGACGTGGACGTGTTCAACTGGCAGCAAGATGTCGAGAACAAGAACAAGGGGATCTTCCGCTCGATCTGGGAAGCACTGGTCGGCGGCACGGAAACCGTGCTGAAAAACCAGGGCAAAAACCAGTTTGCCACCCGAGTCGAACTCAGCGGCAGCGTGCACCAGCAAGATATCAACGCGTTCGAAGCGTTTTTGCAGATTTTGCGCAACGGATTCATCCAGGCCTTCAATGCCCGGTATGAACGGCCGAAGCCGGACGCGGGCTAAGTTTTACGGTTGACGATGTAACGCCCGTTAACCTCTGCCGCGATCAGTGCAGGCTTCTCTTGCAACGAATCCCAACCCAGACAGGCCAGGGCCAATGATCGCGGCACCGCTTCCCGACCATTACTGTAGCGACTGATGCTGCGGGCGCTGACACCCAATGCTTCGGCCGCCTCATTCAACGGTAGTCCGGTGCGAGCGCGCCAATCCATGAAAATCCGTGTGTTTTCGTCCGGCGCATTTTGCGCGAGCGCGTCCCGATACAAGGTATCGGCACCAATCTGGATATCCGGTTCCAGCCACTCCACGCTCCAGCCGTCGTCACCCAACTCAGCGGTTGCAAACACTTCAGCGTCCAGTAGCGGAGCGAGCCCCGGATAGGTTTGCAGATCGCGGCTCAAGTCCAGGTTCAGCCGTTGGCCATCAATAAAGGTCAGCGACAGGCAAGCATCGCCAACAGCCTGCACTGCGGCCAATCGTGGCCGCTTCATGGGTAACATCGTTTCCAGTCCTCCAGCAATTGCGTCTGATGGGCCGAAACCCACGCCAACGCTTCCTTGACGATCAGTGGCGGTGCCTTGCCCATCATGACCTCGACGGTTTCCAGGCTCAGCATCACATCCACTCCACCACCGGTCAGGTGAACATGGGGTGGCGGGTGATCCTTCTCGCGCAACTGAATGCGGTATTTTTCGCGAAATCGGTATTTGGTAGTCATGCCCGAAGGCTATCGCCAAATCGGCGATACCTGGAATACTGGCCTCGTGCCGAAACTGAGTCAACATGTGACGCCCCATTCAGAGACTGAATAAGCCGTCTGCGTTCACAGTCGACCGGGCCGCGCGTTATAGTCGGGCATCCGATTATTTCGCCCCCGCCCTGCCCGTTCAGGTCGGCGTTACCGTTCGAGGATTAGCAGATGAAGTTCGAAGGCACCCAGGCCTACGTCGCCACCGATGACCTGAAGCTGGCGGTCAACGCCGCCATCACCCTGGAGCGGCCGCTGCTGGTCAAGGGCGAACCGGGCACCGGCAAGACCATGCTCGCCGAGCAGCTGGCCGAATCGTTCGGCGCCAAGCTGATCACCTGGCACATCAAGTCCACCACCAAGGCCCATCAGGGCCTGTACGAGTACGATGCGGTCAGCCGTCTGCGCGACTCGCAACTGGGCAATGAAAAAGTCCACGATGTGCGCAACTACCTGAAGAAGGGCAAGCTCTGGGAAGCGTTTGAGTCCGAAGAGCGCGTCATTCTGCTGATCGACGAAATCGACAAGGCCGACATCGAGTTCCCCAACGATCTGCTGCAAGAACTCGACAAGATGGAGTTCTACGTTTACGAGATCGACGAGACCATCAAGGCCAAGAAACGTCCGATCATCATCATTACCTCCAACAACGAGAAAGAGCTGCCGGACGCGTTCCTGCGCCGCTGCTTCTTCCACTACATCGCCTTCCCCGACCGCACCACCCTGCAGAAAATCGTCGATGTTCACTACCCGGACATCAAGAAGGACCTGGTCAGCGAAGCGCTGGACGTGTTCTTCGACGTGCGCAAAGTGCCGGGCCTGAAGAAGAAGCCTTCGACCTCCGAGCTGGTGGACTGGCTGAAACTGCTGATGGCCGACAACATCGGCGAAGCGGTGCTGCGCGAACGCGATCCGACCAAAGCCATCCCGCCGCTGGCCGGTGCGCTGGTGAAGAACGAACAGGACGTGCAACTGCTGGAACGTCTGGCGTTCATGAGCCGTCGCGGCACCCGCTAAGAGGCTGATGCCATGTTGCTCAACCTGTTCAATGAAATGCGTGCAGCCAAGGTGCCGGTGTCGGTGCGCGAGCTGCTCGACCTGATCAACGCACTGAAACAGCGCGTGACCTTCGCCGACATGGACGAGTTCTACTACTTGTCGCGGGCGATTCTGGTGAAGGACGAACGGCATTTCGACAAGTTTGACCGTGCGTTCGGCGCCTACTTCAATGGCCTGGAAAAGCTCGACGATCACTTGCAGGCGCTGATCCCCGAAGACTGGCTGCGCAAGGAATTCGAGCGTTCGCTGAGCGACGAGGAACGTGCGCAGATCCAATCCCTCGGCGGTCTGGACAAGCTGATCGAAGAGTTCAAGAAACGTCTGGAAGAACAGAAGGAACGCCACGCCGGCGGCAACAAATGGATCGGCACCGGCGGCACCAGCCCGTTCGGCTCCGGTGGTTTCAACCCGGAAGGCATCCGGGTCGGCGATGCCGGCAAGCGCCAGGGCAAAGCGGTGAAAGTCTGGGATCAGCGCGAGTACAAGAACCTCGACGACTCCGTTGAACTGGGCACCCGTAACATCAAGGTCGCCCTGCGCCGCCTGCGCAAATTCGCGCGTCAGGGCGCGGCGGAAGAGCTGGATATCGACGGCACCATCGACCACACCGCCAAGGATGCCGGCCTGCTGAACATCCAGATGCGCCCGGAACGGCGCAACACGGTGAAGCTGTTGCTGCTGTTCGACATCGGCGGCTCGATGGACGCCCACGTGAAGATCTGCGAGGAACTGTTCTCGGCCTGCAAGACCGAGTTCAAGCATCTAGAGTACTTCTACTTCCACAACTTCATTTATGAATCGGTGTGGAAGAACAACATGCGCCGCACCTCCGAGCGCACCTCGACCCAGGACCTGCTGCACAAGTACGGCGCCGACTACAAAGTGATCTTCATCGGTGACGCCGCAATGGCACCTTATGAAATCACCCAGGCCGGCGGCAGCGTCGAGCACTGGAACGAAGAGCCGGGTTACGTGTGGATGCAGCGCTTCATGGAGAAGTACAAGAAGCTCATCTGGATCAATCCGTACCCGAAAGATACATGGGGCTACACCTCGTCGACCAACATCGTGCGGGATCTGATCGAGGACCAGATGTATCCGTTGACGTTGCGCGGGCTGGAAGAAGGGATGCGGTTTCTGTCCAAGTAATCCGCAATGGCTCCCCCGCCAGCGGCGGGGGAAACAATCAAAAGCGCTTCAGATATTCGACATGCTCCCGGTGTGCAACTTCTTGTACCACCGGGCGCAATCTGACCTTCGCCCCCGGCAGACACTGTGCCAGTCGAGCCAGCGCCAACGGCGTCAACGCGCCCAATCGCGGATAGCCGCCAATGGTCTGCCGATCATTGAGCAACACGATTGGCTGCCCGTCTGGCGGCACCTGCACCGCGCCCAGCGGAATGCCCTCGGAAATCATCGGTTTGCCCTGATACTGCAACGCCGTCCCCAGCAAGCGAATGCCCATTCGGTCCGCACGACTGTCCAGCGTCCAGGCACGGTTGAAGGCATCGAACAGGCTCTGCCCGCTGAACTGACCGATCTGCGCGCCCAGCACCAGATCGAGCGGTGCGTCGAGGCGCAGGTCCGGTCGATGCTCCGCTGGAACCTCACGCACCAACAGGGTTTCGCCCTGATAACTCAGCGAAGCGCCCTTGGCCAGCGGCAATCCAAAACCATCAAGACCGCCAAGCTCCTCACGCACCACTGTAGCACTGCTGCCCAGCACTTTCGGCGCACTGAAACCGCCGGGCGCCGCCAGATAGGCCCGCGCGCCCAGCAACGGCTGAGTGAACTTCAAGGTCTGCCCATTGCGCAGCTTGAAACTGCGCCACGGCGCCAACGCCTCGCCGTCGATCTGCGCGCCAAGATCGGCACCCGCCAATGCCAGCAAGCAATCTTCTTCAGCCACCACTGTGAACCCGCCGAGGGTGATTTCGATCACCGGCAAGTCCAAGCCATTGCCCAGCAGCCAGTTGGCCCACGCCATCGACCGCCAGTCCGCCGCGCCGCCCTGAGTCACGCCCAGATGGCGTACGCCAAACCGTCCGGCATCCTGCAACAGGCACAACGGCGTGCTCGCTTCAATCGTCAGTCGGCTCATGCCAAGGCCTCCAGAGGCGTGTCGTCACCACCGAGGCGGATGAATTCGGCGTGGCTCACTGCTTCAAAACGCACGGTATCCCCGGGCTGCATGAGGCTGTAGCCATCGCGTTCACGGTCGAACAGTTTTGCCGGTGTGCGACCGATCAGATTCCAGCCACCGGGAGACACCACCGGATACGCGGCCGTCTGCCGCTCGGCGATGCCGACGCTGCCGGCGGCGACTTTCTTGCGTGGGGTATTCAGACGTGGTGCCGCGAGAATTTCTTCCACCAGCCCCATGAACGCGAAACCCGGCGCAAAGCCTAGGGCGAACACCTGATATTCACGAGCACTGTGACGGCGGATCACTTCTTCCACCGCCAAACCGCTGCGTTGTGACAGCAGACTCAATTCCGGTCCGACGCTCAGGTCGTACCACACCGGTAGCACATGACACTGGCCGCCGGTGCGCGCGTTCGGCGACAGGTCGATCAGCGCTTCGGCGATCAACTCCCGCGCCTGATTCGGGCTCAACGCGGTCAGATCGTAATGCACCATCAACGTGGTGTACGACGGCACCAGATCGATCAAATGCTCGCCGAACACCGCGCGCAGCCGCTCACTGGCGGCGAGCATCCACGGCATGTTGGCTTCGGCGATTTCATCGAACAGGCGCAGCATCAGGCAATCCAGTGCCACCACTTCCACTCGCGGATTCATGGCGCGCTCTGCTCGTTCAAAGCCTGACGAATGCGCTGCACGGCCGCCACAGAACTGGCGTTGTCGCCATGTACGCACAGCGTGTTGGCTTGCAGGTGCAGCGCGCTGCCGTCGCTGGCGGTGAGGCTTTCGCCACGGGCGATGGTCAGCGCCTGCCCGATGATGGTTTCGGAATCGTGATGCACCGCGCCCGGCAGTTGTCGCGAAACCAGTCGGCCGGCGCTGTCGTAGGCGCGGTCGGCGAAGGCTTCGAACCACAGGCTCACGCCGTATTCGTCGCCAAGCTGTTGCGCGGCCGTGTTATCGCGGGTGGCCATCAGCATCAGCGGCAGGCTGCGATCGTAAGCCGCGACGGCCTGAATCACCGCCCGCAACTGCGCCGGGTTGGCCATCATGTCGTTGTACATCGCGCCGTGGGGTTTGACGTAACTGACCCGCCCGCCTTGGGCACGACAAATGCCGTCGAGGGCGCCGATCTGGTAATGCAGGATGTCTTGCAGCTCCTGAGCGGTGTAGGCCATGGAACGCCGGCCAAACCCCACCAGATCCTGATAGGCCGGATGCGCGCCGATCTGCACGCCGTGGCTCAGGGCCAGGCTGACGGTCTTGCGCATGATGCTCGGGTCGCCGGCGTGGAAACCGCAGGCAATGTTGGCGCAGTCGATGAAGGGCATGACTTCCGCATCCAGACCCATGGTCCAGCTGCCGAAGCTCTCGCCGATGTCACAGTTCAATAGCAGGCGGCTCACGGTGAACACTCCTGTAGTTCTTTTCTTTTTTTGCTGTGGGACAGACAGTGTCCCGCAGGTTATCAGTTACTGCGCGTCCAGTTGTTTGCCACGGGTTTCCGGCAGGCTCAATGCCGCGAGGATCACCACCCCGTAGGACACTGCCGCAAAGGCACCGATGCCTACACTCAGCGGCACTTTCTGGCTGAGCAACCCGATCAACAGCGGGAACAACGCCGCCAGCGCCCGGCCGATGTTGTAGCAGAAGCCCTGCCCCGAGCCGCGAATCCGGGTCGGGAACAACTCGGTGAGAAACGCACCCATGCCACTGAAAATCCCCGAGGCAAAAAAGCCCAGCGGAAAGCCCAACCACAGCATCACGCCATTGCTGACCGGTAATTGGGTGTAGAGCAGAACGATGGTGAACGAGCCGACCGCGAACAGGATGAAGTTCTTCTTGCGGCCCAGCAGGTCGGTCAAATAGGCGCTGATCACATAACCGACGTAGGAACCAATGATCACCATCGCCAGATAACCGCCGGTGCCGAGTACGCTCAAGCCGCGTTCGTTCTTCAGAAAAGTCGGCAGCCAGGAGGTGATCGCGTAATAACCGCCGAGGGCGCCGGTGGTCAGCAACGAGGCGCGAATCGTGGTGAAGAGCATGCCGGGGGCGAAGATCTCGTAGAACTTCGACGGGCTGTCCGGGGTTTGCTTGGCCTTGGCTTCGCGGTAGATCTCCGGATCTTTCACCAGACGCCGGACAAAAATCACGAACACCGCCGGCACGATGCCGAGGATGAACAGTGCGCGCCAGGCGTCTTCCGGTGGCAACACCGAGAACAGCAGCGCATAGAGAATCGCCGTCAGCCCCCAACCCAGCGCCCAGCCGGATTGGACCATGCCCACCGCTTTGCCGCGATCCTTGGCGCGGATCACTTCACCGATCAGCACTGCGCCAGCCGTCCACTCGCCGCCGAAACCGAAGCCCATCAGTGTGCGGGCGATCAGCAGCTGTTCGTAGTTTTGAGCGAAGCCGCAGAGAAAAGTGAAGAAGGCAAACCACAGCACCGTCAGTTGCAGGGTGCGCACGCGGCCGATGCGGTCGGAGAGAATCCCCGCCACCCAACCGCCGATGGCCGAAGCGATCAGAGTGCTGGTGTGGATCAGGCCGGCTTCGCCAGTGGTGATGCCCCACATCGCGATCAGGGTCGGCACCACGAAGCTGAGCATCTGGGTGTCCATGCCGTCCAGACCGTAGCCGATCTTGCAGCTCCAGAAGGTCCGGCGCTCCTGCTGATTGATGTTGCGATACCAGTCGAACGGGCCGGGACGGGCCGCAGTCTTGGGGAGGTCGAGGGTGTCGGGCGCACTCATGGCATGTCTCCGCAGGCTTTTATTGGTCTTGTTCGAAGCTCCGACGACGCCTATCGTGGGAACCGGATGCGTCGATTCTTGGGTGCGTCACCCGGTCGCGTCCAACGAATAAAAACCCGCCCAAGACATAAGAAAAATTTGTTGCCATGAACCTGAAGTTTCTCGAAACCTTCGTCTGGGTCGCCCGGCTGAAAAGTTTTCGCCTGACCGCCGACAAGCTGTTCACCACCCAGGCCTCGATCTCCAGCCGGATTGCAGTACTCGAAGGCGAGCTCGGGGTGAAGCTGTTCCTGCGTGACTCACGCGGCGTCAGTCTGACGCCCGAAGGTTTGAAAGTGCTGGATTATGCCGAGCAGATGCTCGACACGATGCAGGCGCTGAAGCAGTCGATCGAGACCCGATCGAGCAAGGTCGGCCGGGTACGTATCGGCGTGATGGACACGGTGATCCACACCTGGCTCAGCCCGCTGGTGGCGCAGATGACCGATCTGTACCCTCGGGTGGAAATCGAGCTGGTGGCGGATACCTCGCTGAACCTCTGCGATCAGCTGCAAAAAGGCTTTCTCGACCTGATTCTGCAAACCGATCTGGTACGTCAGGAAAGCGTGCGCAGCCTCGAGCTGGCCAGCCACCCCATCGGCTGGATCGTCGCCAGCCATTCAATCTACAACCGCGACTACCAAAACCTCGCCGACCTGGCGCAGGAACGGATCATCACCTACTCGAAAAACTCCCGCCCACATCAGGACATCCTGGCGCTGATGCAGGCCCAGGGCGTGCTGGCGCCACGCTTGAACTGTGTGAATTCAGTGTCGGCGATCACCCGTCTGTTGCGCGACGGATTCGGTATTGGCGCGTTGCCGCCGGTACTGGTGGCCGAGGAACTGGCGCGAGGGGAATTGACCCTGCTTGACATCGAACAGCGTCCGCCGAACCTGCAGGTGGTGGTGTCGTGGCGGGTCGGTGTGGAATGGGTCGAGGAGATTGTGACGCTGTGTCAGCAGGTGCTGGAGGAATATGCGCGCAAGGTAGGTACGAATTACATCGTTCTAAGTTGATCGTTCCCACTGCGTGGGAACGATCCATCGAAGCTTACAGCCCGCGCACATCCCGGTCTTCGATCGGCCGGCTCTGGCGCAGGCGCTTGCCGCCCAGCACCACCCAGTCGATCAGACGGAACAGGCATTCAAGACCGAACGACAGCAACATCGCGCTGCTCATGCCCCAGATCATCGCTTCCGGCGTCAGCAGGATCTGGTAGCTGTAGCCATTCCAGGTTTCCTTGCGGATGTCCGGGTCGGCGGCCAGCACCACTTGCAGGAAGCGGATGTACCACGGGCCCTGCATCGCCTGGAATTGCTTGTCCAGCGCCAGCTGACGGTTGAGCAAGGTGCTCAGGCTGTCGGCATCGCTGCGAAACACCGGATCTTCGCTGGCTCGATAGTGGGCGACCAGCGCCTGGATATCACCCTTGAAAAACTGCTCGGCGGTGCCCTGGAAGCCGCGTAGACCAGTCTGCGCCTCGATCAGGTGCGCTTCGACCCGCTTGGCGTAATCGTTGATGAAGCCCGGCACCTGGACACCGATCAACAGGCCCGCCGCAAACAACACCAGCCGTAGATAACTGAGCAACATGGGGGTGCAATCCTTATTCGGTCGTGCCTTGGCTGACGCATTCGCCGCGTCGCCACAGGCTCCATTGGCCCGGTTCGTAGCGGGTCCAGGTTTCGTTTTCGGTCAAGGGTTCGGTGGCAATCACCGTGACCACGTCGTTGGGCGTGGTTTCGGCCTGGAAGTCGACAATCACATCGACATCCTTGAGCCGCGCCGGGCCAAACGGTGCGCGTCGGGTGATCTGCGCCAGTTTGGTCGAGCAATAGCAGAACAGCCAGTCGCCGTCGCTGAGCAGGCAGTTGAACACGCCTTTGCTGCGATATTCGGCGCAGGCCGCGACCAGATCCGGCAGCAGCACTTCTATATCGACCGGTTCCGGAAACGCTGCACGTACCCGGTTGAGCAAATCGCAGAACGCCGCTTCGCTGTCGGTATCGCCGACCGGGCGGTAGAAACTCTTGATCGGGGTGAAATCGGCGAGCTGGCCGTTGTGCGCGAAGCACCAGTTGCGCCCCCACAGTTCGCGGACGAACGGGTGGGTGTTGGACAGACAGACCTTGCCGACGTTGGCCTGACGGATATGCCCGATGACCACTTCGCTCTTGATCGGATAGCGCTGCACCAGATTGGCCACTTCCGACTCGCTGCTGGCCGCCGGATCCTGGAACAGGCGCAAGCCGCGCCCTTCGTAGAAGGCAATGCCCCAGCCGTCGCGATGTGGCCCGGTGCGACCGCCGCGCTGCATCAGCCCGGTGAAGCTGAACACGATGTCGGTCGGCACGTTGGCACTCATGCCCAGTAATTCACACATGTGCGGACTCTCGTGATTACAGACGCGGCTCGACCCGCATGCGCTGCGGATTGCTCGGCACCGGCGGGCGACCGTAGCGGTCATCGCCGGCACCGCCGAACGGTTGATCGGCGTCACGCTCGTCATCGGCGCGGGCCGCTGCGCGGGCGGCTTCAGCCTGCTCCCGGCGGGCCTTGGAGGCGCGTTCGATCGGCAGGCGGATCAGCACAAAAATCAGGTACAGGCCGAATGCGATCATGGCGTACATGAGCAGTTCGGAAATGGCGCGCCAGGCGTTGTTGCCGACCTTGAACGCCAGATCCAGCGCCGTGATGGCGATGGCCGGGGCGAATTTTTCCTTCACCGGGTCAATGATGGTCGGGCTGAACAGCAACACCGCCATCAACACACGCAGCGGCTCGCGCAGCCAGCGCCACATCCAGCGGGTCATGCGCATCCACACCAGCAGGCAGCCCACGGCGGCAAAGGCGTAAAGGCCCCAGGCGATCAGATAGTCGTTCTCGGTCATGGTGTCCATGGCAAGGCAGGCAAAGAGGCGCTTATAGTAACGACTTTTCGCACGTCAGGCTTCCCCGCCGTCCGTGCGGCCCTTATTTGTCATGTCCGAGAGCTTTCCATGCCCGTATCCGCCAACGTCAGCAGCGCCCCGATTGCCCACAAGGCCGCCGGTCACGACCCGTACGCCTGGCTGCAGGAACGCGACACCGACGCGGTGCTCGACTACCTCAAGGCTGAAAATGACTACCAGCAGGCACAGACCGCCGATCAGGCTGAGCTGCGCGAAACCCTGTTCGAAGAGATCAAGGGCCGGATCCTCGAAACCGACCTGTCCCTTCCCTCGCCATGGGGCCCGTACCTGTATTACACCCGCACCACAGCGGGTGACGAATACGCCCGTCACTACCGCTGCCCGCGTCCGGCCGACGACAGCCTGACCCTCGATGAAAGCCGCGAACAATTGCTGCTCGATCCGAACGCCCTGGCCAACGGCGGCTTTTTCTCCCTCGGCGCCTTCAGCATCAGCCCGGATCACCAGCGTCTGGCCTACAGCGTCGACGCCTCGGGCGACGAGATTTACACGCTGTTCGTGAAGGAATTGTCCAGCGAGCGTGTCAGCGAACTGGAATTCCAGGATTGCGACGGCAGCATGACCTGGGCCAACGACAGCCTGACCCTGTTCTTCGGTGTACTCGACGACACCCATCGCCCGCACAAGCTGTTCCGCTATCGCCTGGATGGCACGGCCGCCGAAGAGGTGTTCCACGAACCGGACGGGCGTTTTTTCCTGCATTGCTACCGCGCCAGCTCCGAGCAACAACTGCTGTTGTCGTTGGGCAGCAAGACCACCAGCGAAGTCTGGGCGCTGGACGCCAATCAGCCGCAGCAGCCATTCACTTGTCTGGCGCCACGGGTCGAGGATCACGAATACGACGTCGATCACGGCAAGCTCGACGGCGAGTGGACCTGGTTCATCCGCACCAACCGCGACGGCATCAACTTCGCCCTGTATCAGGCGCCGGACACCGGCATCGCACCGAGCGAAGCCGACTGGCAGAACCTGATTCCGCACAGCGATTCGGTGATGCTCGATGGCGTGACACTCAATGCCGAAGCCCTGACCCTGAGCCTGCGCGAAGGTGGTCTGCCGATCATCGAAGTTCGCCCACACGGTCTGGCGCCTTATCGCGTGCAATTACCGGATGCGGCCTACAGCCTCTATGTGCAAAACAGCCTGGAATTCGAAAGCGACCGCATTCGCCTGCGCTATGAAGCGCTGAACCGTCCGGCTCAGGTTCGGCAATTGATCCTCGCCACCGGCGAACAGACTGTCCTCAAGGAAACCCCGGTGCTCGGCCCGTTCGACGCCGACGCCTACGTCAGTCAGCGCCTGTGGGCGACTGCGCCGGACGGCACCCAGGTGCCGATCAGCCTGGTGATGAAACGGGAAATGGTCGGCAAACCCGTGCCGTTGTATCTGTACGGTTACGGCGCCTACGGTTCAAGCCTCGATCCGTGGTTCTCCCACGCGCGGCTGAGCCTGCTGGATCGCGGCATGGCGTTCGCCATCGCCCACGTTCGCGGCGGTGGTGAACTGGGCGAAGCCTGGTACCGCGCCGGCAAGCAGGAACACAAGCACAACACCTTCAGCGACTTCATTGCCTGCGCCGAATTCCTGATCCTCAACGGCATCACCACCGCACCACAACTGGCGATCAGCGGTGGCAGCGCCGGTGGCCTGCTGATCGGCGCGGTGCTCAATCAGCGTCCGGACCTGTTCGGTGTGGCGATTGCCGAAGTGCCGTTCGTCGACGTGCTCAACACCATGCTCGACCCGGACCTGCCGCTGACCGTCACTGAATACGACGAGTGGGGCAATCCCGAAGAGCCGGAGGTCTACGAGCGGATCAAGGCCTATGCGCCGTACGAAAACGTCACTGCACAGGCGTATCCCGCAACACTGGTGATCGCCGGCTATAACGACAGCCGCGTGCAGTATTGGGAAGCGGCCAAGTGGGTGGCGAAGTTGCGTGCGACCAAGACCGATGACAATCCATTGCTGCTCAAGACCGAACTGGGCGCCGGCCACGGCGGCATGAGCGGGCGTTATCAGGGATTACGTGACGTAGCGCTCGAATATGCATTTGTTTTCAAGGTTCTGGGCATTGCCTGAGGAACTCCGCCGGTCACTTGGGTCTTAATTCCAGACCCGATAGGCCGATAGCACATCAATCCCTTGTGGGAGCGAGCCTGCTCGCGATAGCAATCTGTCAGTCATGTTGATGTTGGCTGACACTCCGCCATCGCGAGCAGGCTCGCTCCCACAGGAGTTCTGTGCAACGCCTTGAAACAGTGAAAACAAAAAAAGACCGCACGACATGTCAGAACCCACCCTACTGAACAACGAAATCCGCGACTGGCTGATGGACTGCGGCCTGTTCGATCAATTGCAACTGGCGGATTTCGCCGCCGCTTCGGGTTACTTCAGCATCAGCACCGTGGCTGAAGGCGAAGCGATCTTTCGCGAAGGCGATGCCGGCAGTTTCATGTGCATCATCCACACCGGCCAAGTGGCCGTGCAGAAAACCGGTGGCGACGGCCAGGTCGTGACCATGGCCACCCTGCGCAGCGGTCGGGCGTTCGGTGAAATGGCCGTGCTCGACGGCGAACGCCGTTCAGCGACTTGCGTGGCGGCGAGCAACTGTCAGTTACTCAACCTCGGCAAGGATTCGCTGGAAAAAATGCTCAACGACGCACCGAAGATCGCCGCCAAGATCATCCGCGCCCTCGCCGTCTCCCTCTCCAAACGCCTGCGCATGGCCGACGGCCAGCTCGCCGCCCAGCAGATCTAGCCCCCCGGGGATTTGGGTTTACTGTCGTTCTGTTCCAGGCCCGGCAATGGCTGATCCTTGGTCGGCGGGCTGGGCATTTCGATCGGCACCAGCGGCGGGCCGCCACTGCCGGGGCCGGCCTTGGGAATCGGCACCGGGCTGATCTGCGGATACGGGGTTGGCGTCGCGGTGCCGGGCGAGCCCGGTTGCGGTGTGGGGCTGACGGGAATCGTCTGTTGCGCCTGTCCGGCAGTTATCGAGAGCGCGGCCAGGGTAATGACCGTTAGAATGGTGCGCTTCATCAAGGGCTCCGTTGGCCTGAAGTCTGCCTTCAGGCTACTCCCAACGCGCCGGCTTGCCTTCCCCCCTGTAGAGATTTCCATGAAACGTTTCGTTCTGCTCGACACCACGCCGATCCCTGACAACGGCGGCGCCCTGTGCCTGTTCGAGTATGGCGAGGACTTCGTCATCAAGATCCAGGGCGGTGACGGCGGCCAATTGATGAACACCCGCATGCACGGTTCCGAAGACGCATTGGCCGAGATCCCGTGCCGTAAGGTCGCCGGCCGGCCCAACTCGCGGGTGCTGATCGGCGGTCTGGGCATGGGCTTCACCCTTGCCTCCGCGCTCAAGCATCTGGGCAAGAGCGCCGAAGTGGTGGTCGCCGAGCTGGTGCCCGGCGTGGTCGAGTGGAACCGCGGCCCGCTCGGTGAAAAGTCCGGGCGTCCGCTACTCGACCCGCGCACGGTGATTCGTCAGGAAGACGTGGCCAAGGTGCTGCAAAGCGAGCCGAACGGTTTCGACGCAATCATGCTCGACGTCGACAACGGCCCCGAAGGCCTGACCCAGAAGGCCAATAGCTGGCTGTATTCCGCCGCAGGCCTGGCCGCTTGCGCCAGGGCGATGCGGCCCAAAGGCGTGCTGGCGGTGTGGTCGGCCAGCGCTGACCGGCAGTTTTCCGACAAATTGAAGAAGGCCGGTTTCAAGGCCGAAGAAGTGCAAGTCTTCGCTCACGGCAACAAGGGCACGCGCCACACGATCTGGATTGCCGAGAAGCTCAAGGGCTGAGCTAAACTTGCCTCATAACCGTCATTAGTCTTCTGCAAAGGTGAACCCATGAGTTCGTCCACCCCGACCAACACCTCGAAGCTGGATCGCATCCTCGCCGACAACCAGCGCGACAAGGAAATGGGCTACCGCGACAAGGCCCTGAAGATGTACCCGCACGTTTGCGGCCGCTGCGCTCGTGAGTTTTCCGGCAAGCGCCTGAGCGAGCTGACCGTGCATCACCGCGACCACAACCACGACAACAACCCGCAGGACGGTTCCAACTGGGAGCTGCTGTGCCTGTACTGCCACGACAACGAACACTCGCGCTACACCGACCAGCAGTACTTCGGCGAAGGCTCGCTGAGCACGCCGAAAATCGCCAAGGCTACGCACAATCCGTTTGCGGCGCTGGCGGGGTTGATGAAGAAAGAAGACTGAGTTACCCCACTCTGATGTGATCGTTCCCACGCTCTGCGTGGGAATGCCTCAATGGACGCTCTGCGTCCGCTTTGGGACGCGGAGCGTCCCGGGCTGCATTCCCACGCAGAGCGTGGGAACGATCAACACCGCAGATCCTGAATCTGCCCGCCCTCCCCCAATCCCCGTATAATCGCCCTCTTTTTCCCGAAGGCACCCCGCTCGTGGCAGACAAACGGTACAGCTGCATTGGTTTGTATAACCCCAAATCACCGGAAAACGTCGGTTCGGTGATGCGCGCCGCAGGCTGCTACGGCGTGTCGACCGTGTTCTACACCGGCAAGCGCTATGAGCGCGCCGCCGATTTCGTCACCGACACCAAGCGCGTGCACTACGACATCCCGCTGATCGGCATCGACGACCTGAAAAAGATCCTGCCGCTCAACTGCGTCCCGGTTGCCGTGGAACTGGTCGACGGCGCCCGCCCGCTGCCGGAATACACTCACCCGGATCGCGCCCTGTACATCTTCGGCCCCGAAGACGGCTCGCTGGATCAGGAGATCCGCGACTGGTGCGAAGACGTCGTGTACATCCCGACCACCGGCTGCATGAA
>Ga0068821_103616_pt1 | contig 19383 bp, 19 predicted proteins | sample Hof3ISUMetaT_19_FD_68483 | JGI IMG/M metagenome (GOLD analysis project Ga0068821, IMG submission 68483) | Enriched soil aggregate microbial communities from Iowa State university to study microbial drivers of carbon cycling -... | ecosystem: Environmental > Terrestrial > Soil > Agricultural land...
TTGCCGAACACCGCGCCGAGCAGGAACACGGGAAAGTAGAGTTTGATGAAACCGACCATCTTCTCCATGAACACCCCGGTGAAAGCAGGGGCGACGGCAGACGGGTCGGTGAGCAGGACGGCGCCGAGGGCGGCGATCGGGGCAAAAAGGATAACGCTGTAGCCACGGTAGGCCGCGAGCATCAGCAGCGCGAGGGCTGCCAAGGCGATGATCACACTCATGGTGTGCTCCTTCGATTGTTATTTTTGTGGGTGGAACGGGTGTAGCCGAGGCCATAGCGAGAACTGTGCCAGCTAGTTAAGTTGTTGAAATAAAAGGAGTTAGTTTGATTTTTGGCGACGGTCTTCGGGGTTGTGTCTCGGTTTAGAGACTTCTATGACTGAGAGGACGCTTTCGCGGGCAAGCCCGCTCCCACAGTTGAACGCATTCCCCTGTGGGAGCGGGCTTGCGCACGAAGCTTTTGATGTTGTCCCTCTATGGAGAATGATGTCTCTTTAATGAGACTCTGCTATTCCGAGAGCAATCATTTTCTTGTAAAGCGTCGACCGCCCAAGTCCCAGCCGCTCAGCCGCTTCAATCACCTTGCCCCCGCATTGCGCGAGGGTCGATTGAATCAACTGTCGGTCAAACCGCTCGCGGGCCTGACTGAAAGTCTCGTTGGTTGCCGGCTCTGCCAGAGGCGTCAGCGTTCGCTCAACCGGAGTAAACGTGCCAATCGCCGCACGAATGTCATCCGCCGTCAGCATCAAGTCATCACTGAGCAACGCCGCCCGCTCCAGCACATTGCGCAGCTCGCGGATATTCCCCGGCCAGGCATGCTGACCCAACAGCTCAAGCGCTTCACGGTTGAGTTCGTGCTGACTGCGCAGCTCTTCAAGAATCGCCTCACTGAGCGCCGGCAGATCATCCAGCCGCTCCCTCAGCGGCGGCACCTGAATCGGAAGCACGTTGAGCCGGTAATACAAATCCGCGCGGAACTCGCCACGCTTGATAGCCGCTTCCAGATCCGTCGAGGTCGCGGCGATCACCCGAACATCGCTCTGGATCACGTCGTTGGAGCCTACAGGCTCGAATTCCTTTTCCTGCAACACCCGCAATAATTTGCTTTGCAGCGGCAGCGGCATGTCGCCGATCTCGTCGAGAAACAGCGTCCCGCCCTGAGCGATCTGCAACTTGCCGGTGCGGCCCTTGCGGTCTGCGCCGGTGAAGGCGCCGGGCGCGGTGCCGAAGAACTCGGCCTCGAGCAGCGCCTCGGGAATCGCTGCGCTGTTGATGCTGACGAAGGCCTTGTGCGCCCGTGGCGAAGCACCGTGGATGGCCTGCGCCAGCAATTCCTTGCCGCTGCCGGTTTCGCCCAGCAACAGAACCGGCGACTCGGCACTGGCGCTGCGACGGGCACGGCGTTTGACCTCCAGGCTGGCAGCGCTGGTGCCGATGAAGTGGGCGAAGTTGTATTTGGTCTGCCGGGCGCGCAGCAGCGAACGGGTCGAGGCCAGTTCTTCCTGCATGCTCAGGTAGCGTTTGAGCATCGGCGACAGCGTGCGCAATTCGTCGAACAGGGCAAAACCGATGGCGCCGATCACTGATCCGGCGTCGTCATGGATCGGCAGGCGCATCACCACCAGTGGTTCCTTCGGGGTGTCTTGCATGTCCAGCAAAATCGGCCGCCCGGTGCGCACCACTTCGCGCAGCAGGCTGCCGGGGATCACGCTTTCGCAGGGTTTACCGATGGCCCCGGCGGCGGAGTCGAGACCGAAGCGCCGGGCGTAGCGCTCGTTCATCCAGACGATGTTCGCATCGCGGTCGACAATCACCGTGCCTTCACTGGATTGCTCGATGATCTCGAACAACGAACGGATCGCCAGCGTGCGGACCCGTTGGTAATCCTTGAGGCTTTCGGTGGTGTTCATGGCGGCGTCCATTGGCGGAAGTCAGGTGGCGCGATTATGCCTATCCCGGATGCGCCGCCGCCAACAGCTCTTTGGTATAGGGATGCTGCGGTGAGTCGAACACGTCATGGCTGGCGCCGCGTTCGACCACCTTGCCGTCCTTGATCACGATCATGTCGTGGGCCAGTGCCCGCACCACAGCCAGGTCGTGACTGATGAACAAATAGGTCAGGCCGTGTTTTTCCTGAAGCTGGCGGAGCAGGGCGACCACCTGTTTCTGCACGGTACGATCCAGTGCCGACGTCGGCTCGTCGAGCAGGATCAGCGCTGGTTTGAGCACCAGCGCCCGGGCGATGGCAATGCGCTGACGCTGGCCACCGGAGAACTCATGGGGGTAACGATGGCGGCTTTCGGGGTCGAGGCCCACTTCCTTGAGCACGCGGATCACCTGATCGTCGCACTCGTCGGCGGTGGACTGGCAATGCACTTCCAGCCCTTCGCTGATGATCTGTGCCACCGACATGCGCGGGCTGAGGCTGCCGAACGGATCCTGAAACACCACCTGCATCTGCCGGCGCCACGGTCGCATCTGCTTCTGGTCGAGACCGTCGAGTGCCGTGCCCTGGAAGCGAATGCTGCCCTTGGAGTCGAGCAGCCGCAGGATCGCCTGACCGAGGGTCGACTTGCCCGAACCGGACTCGCCGACGATGCCCAGCGTCTTGCCACGCTGGATGTTCAGGCTGATGCCGTCCACCGCGCGCAGGTATTGCTTGCGCTGGAACAACCCGCCGCCGACGGTGAAATCAACCCGCAGGTCATCGACTTCCAGCACGTTCTCGCGTTCGTCCCGGGGCAGCGCTTCGCCCTCCGGTTCCGCATTGAGCAACACGCAGCTGTAAGGGTGTTTCGGCTCGGTGAACAGCGTTTCGCACGGCGCCTGCTCGACGATTTCCCCAGCCTTCATCACGCACACCCGCTGGGCGATGCTGCGCACCAGATTGAGGTCGTGGCTGATCAGCAGCAGCGACATGCCAAGGCGCCGTTGCAGGGACTTGAGCAGCACCAGGATCTTGCGTTGCACGGTCACATCGAGGGCGGTGGTCGGTTCGTCGGCGATCAGCAGTTCGGGTTCGCAGGCCAGGGCCATCGCGATCATCACCCGTTGGCGCTGGCCGCCGGACAGTTGATGCGGATAAGCCTTCAGCCGTTCTTTCGGCTTCTGGATGCCCACCAGTTCCAGCAGTTCGAGGATCCGTGCCTGGGCCTCTTTGCCGCCGAGACCACGGTGCAGTAACAGGGTCTCGCCAATCTGCTTTTCAATCGTGTGCAACGGATTGAGCGAGGTCATTGGCTCCTGGAAAATCATGGCGATGCGATTGCCCCGCAGGTCGCGCAGGGTCTTGGGATCAGCGCCGACCAGTTCCTGGCCACGATAACGGATGCTGCCGGTGGTCCGAGCATCGCATTCAGGGAGCAGTTGCAGGATCGAATGGGCCGTCACAGATTTCCCCGAGCCCGACTCGCCGACCAGTGCCAGGCACTCGCCGGGGCGGATGTCCAGGCACAGGTTCCGCACCACGGTCTGGCCGTGGAAGGCGACGCTGAGGTCACGGATTTCGATCAGGTTGTCAGTCATATCAAGGGTCCGTTCATGAGCGCGGGTCAAAGGCATCGCGCAACGCTTCGCCGATGAATACCAACAGGGAAAGAATCAGCGCCAGGGTGAAAAACGCGGTCAACCCGAGCCACGGCGCCTGCAGGTTCTGCTTGCCCTGACCGATCAACTCACCCAGAGACGCGCTACCGGCAGGCATGCCGAAGCCGAGGAAGTCCAGCGCGGTCAGGGTCGAAATCGCCCCGGTCAGAATGAACGGCAGGTAGCTCAGGGTCGCGTTCATTGCGTTGGGCAGGATGTGCCGGACAATCACTTTGCGATCGCTCAAGCCCAGGGCCCGGGCAGCCTTGACGTACTCAAGGTTGCGTCCGCGCAGAAACTCGGCGCGGACCACGTCCACCAGCGCCAGCCAGGAAAACAGCGCCATGATCCCCAGCAGCCACCAGAAATTCGGCTCGACGAATCCCGAAAGGATGATCAGCAGGTAAAGCACCGGCAACCCCGACCAGACCTCCAGCAAACGCTGGCCGAGCAGATCGACCCAGCCCCCGTAATAGCCTTGCAGGGCGCCGGCTGCGATTCCGATCAGGGCGCTGACGAAAGTCAGCATCAGGGCGAACAGGATCGACACCCGCGCGCCGAAGATCACCCGGGCCAGGACGTCGCGCGCCTGATCGTCGGTGCCCAGCCAGTTGACCGAAGTCGGCGGGCTCGGCGCCGGTTTGTTGAGGTCGTAATTCGGGGTGTCGTCACTGAACGGAATTGGCGGAAACAGCAGCCAGCCACCGTCCTTGCGGATCAGCTTCTGCACGTAATCGCTGCGGTAATCGGCCTGGAACGGCAGTTGTCCGCCGAACTCCTGCTCGGTGTGGCGCTTGAATACCGGGAAGTACCATTGGCCCTGATAACTGACGATCAGCGGCTTGTCGTTGGCGATCAATTCGCCGCCGAGACTGAGCAGGAACAGCCCGATGAATAACCACAGCGACCACCAGCCCCGGCGGTTTTTCTTGAAGCGTTCGAAGCGGCGACGGCCCAGAGGCGAGAGCTTGAACATCAGGCGTTCCTCGCGGCGAAGTCGATGCGCGGGTCGACCAGCGTGTAGCACAGGTCGCCGATCAGTTTTATCAGCAGGCCGAACAGGGTGAAGATGAACAGCGAGCCGAACACCACCGGATAATCACGGGACACGGCCGCTTCGTAACTCATGCGCCCGAGGCCGTCGAGGGAGAAGATCACTTCGATCAGCAACGAACCGGCGAAGAACACGCTGATGAACGCCTGGGGAATACCCGACACCACCAGCAGCATCGCGTTGCGGAATACATGCCCATAGAGCACCCTGTTTTCGCTCAGGCCTTTGGCGCGCGCGGTCACCACGTATTGGCGGGTGATTTCATTGAGGAACGAGTTCTTGGTGAGGATGGTGAGGGTGGCGAAACCGCCGATCACCAGTGCCGTGACCGGCAATACCAGGTGCCAGAAGTAGTCGGTGATCTTGCCCAGCGTTGACAGGGATTCGAAGTTGTCGGACACCAAGCCGCGCACCGGGAACCAGTTCAGTGAGGTGCCGCCGGCGAACACCACGATCAGGAACATCGCGAACAGGAATGCCGGCATGGCGTAGCCGATGATGATCGCCGTGCTGCTCCAGATATCGAAATGGCTGCCGTGGTGCACGGCTTTGCGGATGCCCAGCGGGATCGACACCAGATAAGTGATCAGCGTCGCCCACAGCCCGAGGGAAATGGTCACCGGCATTTTCTGCAGGATCAGGTCGGTGACCGTGGCGCCACGGAAGAAGCTCTTGCCGAAATCCAGCTGCGCGTAGTTCTTGAGCATCAGCCACAGGCGTTCATGGGCCGGTTTGTCGAAGCCGTACTGTTTTTCGATGTCCTTGATCAGTTGCGGATCGAGGCCGCGACTGGCGCGGGACGTGCCGCTCATGGTCTCGCTCGCCCCGCCGCCGACGCTGGCGCCGCCAATGCCTTGCAAGTGGGCGATGGCTTGTTCAACCGGACCACCTGGCGCGGCCTGGATGATCACGAAGTTGACCAGCAGAATGATCACCAGCGTCGGAATGATCAGCAGCAGGCGCCGCAGTATGTAAGCCCACATCAGTGCGGCCCTCCAGGTCTGCCACGGCTGATTTTCTCGGCCGTCATCTGCTGGTTGGTCAGCGGCGTGCTGCTGATTTCCCACCAGCTCTCGATCGCTTCGTCATTGCTCGCCTGCACGGTGGGAATGCCGAAACGGTTCCACCACACGGTGGACGTGCCCGGCGGGTAGTAGTTGGGAATCCAGTAGTAGTTCCATTGCAGAACCCGATCCAGTGCATGGGCGTAACGCAGCATATCGGCCTGGGTCGAAGCGCGGATCAGGCCGTTGATCAAGGTGTCGACCGCCGGGTTCTTCAGCACCATGTAATTGTTGGCACCGGGGTCATTGGCCGATGCCGAACCGAAGTAGTTCAACAGTTCGCCGCCGGGGGAGGTGGTGACCGGGTAACCAGTGACAATCATGTCGTAGTCGCGGCTCATCAGACGGTTGACGTATTGCGAGGAGTCGATGCGACGGATGTCGAGGTTGATGCCGATCTGTTTAAGTGTGCGCTTGTACGGCAGCAGCAGACGGTCCATGCCGTTCTGGCTGACCAGGAAAGTGAAGCTCAACGGCTCGCCACGGTCGTTGACCAACTGGTCGCCATCGGGTTTCCAGCCGGCCTGTTCCAGCAGCTCCAACGCTTGCAGTTGTTTGTCGCGGATAAGGCCGCTGCCGTCGGTTTTCGGCGCTTCGAAGACCTGGGTGAACACCTCGTCGGGAATCTGTCCGCGCAAGGGTTCCAGAATCTTCAGCTCGGCGGCATCCGGCAGCTGGCGCGCGGCCAGGTCGGTGTTGGAGAAGTAACTCTGCTGGCGAATGTACATGTTGCGCATCATCTGCCGGTTGCTCCATTCGAAATCCCAGAGCATGGCCAGGGCCTGTCGAACGCGGCGATCCTGGAACATCGGCTTTTGCAGGTTGAACACGAAACCCTGGGCCGACTGCGGTGCCTCGGTGGCCAGATGAGCCTTTTGCAGGCGCCCGTCGCTCAGGGCCGGACTGTCGTAACCGATGGAGTAGCCGGTGGCGGAGAATTCACGGTTGTAGTCATAGGCGCCACCGCGCAAGACCTGGCGGGCAACGTCGGTGTCGCCGAAGTACTCGATGCTGAAGTGATCGAAGTTGTACAGGCCACGGCTGACCGGCAGGTCCTTGCCCCACCAGTCGGGATTGCGTTCGAAGGTAATGCTGCGCCCGGAGTCGACTTTGCCGACCCGATACGGACCGCTGCCCAGCGGCGGTTCATAGCCGCCACCGCCAGCGAAATCACGGGTCTTCCACCAATGTTCGGGAAATACCGGCAGGGTCGCGATGTCCAGCGGCAGGGTACGGTTTTCGTTGCTCTTGAAATCGAAGCGCACGGTCAGCGGGGCTTCGACTTCGACGCCTTTGACGTCGGCGAACTGGGTGCGATAACGCAGGCTGCCCTGGGTCATCAGCAAATCATAGGTGTAGCGCACGTCTTCGGCGGTGATCGGCTTGCCATCGGCGAAGCGGGCTTTTGGATTGATAAAGAAGCGCAGGGACAGGCCGTCATCCGAGCGTTCCATTTTCTGCGCCACGAGGCCGTATACGGTGTAGGGCTCGTCGAGCGAGCGCTGGGCCAGCGGGGAATACAGCAGGCCGTCTATCTGGCTGACGCCGATGCCTTTGTCGATATACGGCAGCACATGATCGAAGTGGCCGATCTCGATGGCCGAGCGGCGCATCGTCCCGCCTTTTGGCGCCTGGGCGTTGGTGTAATCGAAGTGACTGAAGCCGGGCGGGTACTTTGCCGGTTCGCCATAGACGGTCATCGCATGCAGCGGTGCGGCGTCCACACCAGTGATCCCAAGCAGCAGGGTTAGGGCAGTGAACATCAATGTCGGGAAAGCCAGTCGCATTGTCAGCCTTAAAGCCGGGTAATCGATAAGCGCAATTTGTACGCGAGCGGCGCGCCGTTCGCCAGCGGTGCGGTGTAACCAAAACAAAACGGCCCGCCATCAGGCGGGCCGTTGCACAGCGGGTCGGGCTGAAATCAGTCCTGACGGCTGGTGACTTCCAGCAGGTGGTAGCCAAACTGGGTCTTCACCGGGCCTTGCACGACGTTGATCGGTGCGCTGAATACCACGGTGTCGAATTCCTTGACCATCTGGCCAGGACCGAACGAACCCAGGTCGCCGCCCTGACGGCTGGACGGGCAGGTGGAGTTGGCCTTGGCCACTTCGGCGAAATCAGCGCCACCTTCGATCTGGGCCTTGAGTTCGTTGCACTTGGCTTCGCTGGAAACCAGGATGTGGCGGGCAGTGGCTTTAGCCATGGGGAAATTCTCCAATCAAATCGATAAAGGGTGGAGCCTACCGGATTCAGTGGTCGATTTCTCGGCAAAGTTCCGTTCGCTGGTCTGATGAGACATCTATAGATCAGCGGCTTGAAGGCGCAAGGCGTGCTCGACATAGAGACGTATCGAGTCGTTAGCCATGGCGTGGTGTCCGCTTGCCCGCCGCAGAGTATGCAGGTGATCGAGGGAGTAGTCGGAGCGGATCACGGTGCCCAGGTGAGAGCTGAAGCGACCGACAAGTCCGTCGTTCTGGGCGAGTTCTGTAATGAAGTATTCCGAGAGGGCGCAGCAGATGCCCTGGACAGGGTCGAGCGACGGCTCTTCGGGTTCGGGTACGACGCCGCTCCATGAAAAATAGCGAACGCCATTCACCCATTCTGCACCGTGACCGCCCCAGACCTCGGGCAGACCCTGCGGGTATTTGTCGTTGAAGTTGCCGACCCCCTCCGTTGTCAAGGCACCCAGCGCAGCCAGTGCGCTGTGCGGCAATGCCTTTTGCCCGCTGAGCAGTGACAGAAAATCGGCAAACCGGGTCGCTACATTCTGTGCCACGACCTCCGGAAGTCTTCCAGGTATCAACGCCTTGCGCAGGAAGTCCGCCAGTTCCGAGCCATGGTTTGGCCCGCTGACTGACGTAACAGACGCAACGTTGTGTGGGGCTAGCGCTGCAGCATAGCGTGCCGTGAGTGCGCCTTGACTGTGGCCGATCAGGTTGACTTTGGCCGCGCCTGTGCCCCTTAACACGGCGTTGATTTGCGAGAGCAGTTGCTCCCCACGTATTTCATTGTCATGGATGACCGACAGATGGGGCACAAACACCTGCGCGCCAGCAGCCTTGAGCGCCTGTTTTACGTCGTGGAACAGTTCGAACGGGCCAATGCGCTCGAATCCGAACAGGCCATGCACCAAAAGAATAGGATGATTGGTTGTCGCATTTAGTAGCATTTTTCGTCCTTGATCGCAGATGATCGTCGATGTTTTCTGCTTGCCACTCTAAAACAGTCGTGAGGCTGGGGATGCCTGAAGAATCGCCGTCATGCGTTGGAAACTGGATCAATGCGTGTATGAATTTTCACTGCTGCATGAACTCCGCTTCGGAACATTCAGACAGCTCCCGCCTCATCGAAAGTACTTTTCCCTTTTTTGCCTACTTCCTTTAGTGCGTTTGGTCATCACTCGAACAGTAAGGAGCTGACATCCGATCGGTGGTGAAGCGGTTTAAATGGAGGCTCTTCGACGCAGAGCTCAGGCGACGTGTCATTTCCAGGGAATGGAGAGGCAACTGATGAATGATTTACAAGCAGCGGTCTTGCAAGAAAAGGACACAGGGATGGAGGGTGGCAGCGTTCAGTCGTTCGGACCCTGTCGGGAGGGCGCAGGGGCTTTGCCGTTGCCGGCGCCCACACTGGATTCGATTGTCGGCGCTGTCGTTGATCCGTCATTGAGCAAGGTTGTCGTGCGGATTGCGCCCTGGCCTGGAATGGCATGCGGTGACAGGGTCGTGTTGAGCTGGCATGGTTTCGATACAGAAGGCCTGCCGTATCGGCACGACATTGCGAGATCCGTCAGTGAAAGTCAGCTGGGCAAGGATGTCGTTCTGATCGTGCGGGACGTTCACATCGCAGTATTGGACGGGGGCACGCTGGAGGTGTTCTGGACATTGAACAGCGTCACGAGAACGGCGCCTGGTTCTTCAATGCGTACGCTGCTGGACGTGGGAGACGTCCGCTACAGTCTGTTACCGGTCCTCGTGGAGGATGCCGTCGGGGGCAGTCTCGATCCGGCTCGCGTACCCGACGGAACGACTGCCATCCTTCAACCCTATGCCGGAATGAGTGCAGGCGACCGGGTAGAGTTGATCTGGCAGGGGCCTTCGCCGGAGGCATCATTTCGAGACATTCTTATCGTTGAGTTCTTTGCTGTCGGTCAGCCCTTGGTGTTCGGAGTCGCGCCCGAATTCATCGCTCCGCATTTGGGGGGCGAGGTGTTGGTTCACTACCGTGTAGAGCAGAAAAGCGGAGCCATTCGCGAGTCAGGCGCTACGCGGATCAGCATTGGCCCATTGGCACGAGATGTGCTACCGGCACCCCGAGTGCTTGAAGCGGAAGACGGCGTGCTTGATATGCATGACGCCACCGATGGCATCAGCGTGATGATAAGTGATGCGCAGGTGGAGGAGGGTGAGCTGGTTTATCTCAAGTGTGACGGCGAGTCGTTCTTCCACCGGGACGACCGCGAAATCATCGGGGGGATGGCCATGCAGCCGTTGGTTTTCATTGTGCCTTACCGGTTCTGGCGAGAGCATGTGAACACTGTTGTGCGACTGTCCTACTCGGTCGAACGGCTGGATGATGTCAGTCAGGAGTCCGCGGTGACACTGGTTCGCGTACAGGCTTGATCTAGCGTTGCGAACGTAGCCCGCCCTCCGCTTGAAATTCGGCGGAGGGCGGTGCTCATCATCAGACCGAAGTCTGTTTGCGCATACGGTGGGCGGCGTCCAGCAGCAATTGTCTCGTAGCATCGAACCCGAGGCAGCCATCGGTTACCGAAACCCCGTAGCGAAGCGACTCGCTCAAAGGCTGGCATCCTTCGAACAGGTGCGATTCAAGCATCATGCCGATCAGCGAGCGTTCGCCCTGCAAACGCTGCTCCAGTACATGATTGAACACGTCAGGCTGGCGAAGGGGGTCTTTGCCGCTGTTGGCATGACTGCAGTCGACCATTATTCGGCTCGGGATTTTCAGTCGGTTCAACTCGCTGTTGATCCTGGAAACGCTTTCACGGTCGTAGTTCGGCCCCTGATGTCCGCCCCGCAACACCAGATGCGTATCCGGGTTGCCGAGCGTCGGGACGATAGCCGGATGGCCCTGGCTGTCCACGCCGAAATGGCGATGGGGATGAGCTGCCGAACGCATCGCATCGACGGCAATGGCGACACCACCATCGGTTCCATTCTTGAAGCCGACCGGCATGCCGAGCCCGCTGGCCATTTCACGATGGATCTGAGATTCAGTGGTGCGGGCGCCGATGGCGACCCAGCTCAGCAAGTCGTCGAAGTATCCGGCGGCCATGGGTTGCAGCAGTTCAGTGGCGACCGGCAGTCCGAGGCGGATCATTTCCAGCATCAGTTCGCGCGATAGCGTCAGGCCCGCAGCCATGTCGTCACTACCGTCGAGATGAGGATCGTATGCCAGGCCTTTCCAGCCAACGGTGGTGCGAGGCTTTTCAACGTAGGCGCGCATGACAAGCAACATGTCCTGACGGACTTCGCTGGCCAGTTGTGCGAGCTTTTCGGCGTATTCAAGCGCGGATTCGGGGTCGTGTATCGAGCAAGGGCCAACGATCACCAAAAGGCGTTGGTCTTCACCATTGAGAATCGCTCGGACCGCCTGGCGGTGGGCAACGACTTGATTGTTCAGGGCATTGCTGAGCGGCAATTGCTGCTTGAGTTGCAGCGAACTTGGCAGACGCAGGGTCAGTGCTTCGTTGGCAGAGTTCAGCGTGGACAGTGGCAGAGCAGAAACGGACGAGTTCATATTCGGTAATTCCTGGGCGGACGGCGGGGGCTTCCCGCTTAATCGGCCCTACTGGGGTGTTCGACAATTGGCCGGATTGGCTACGTGTGTTGGCTTGCCACCTGTGGGTGACCGATCGGAGGCGGCAGGTTTTCCCGAGCGGAGGCTGGTAAATCGCCAGGCGGAAAAACTGTCGTAACGGTAATAAGTGGCGTAGTTCATTGGTTGAATCCTCAAAGTGTCTGGTGTGTTGCTGAAAAAAGTTCGGGCCTGAAAAAACAAAACCCCCGGTCGGGAGGCCGACCGGGGGTTGAGAAATCTCTGGTAGGCGACCCGTTCAAATGGGCGCCGGTTGGGTATCAGGCGCGCCAGTGGCTAAACCAATACCCAAAATAAAAGCTTGCTGGAGCCGAGGCACCGTTCACCCGGGCAGCCGCAACCGAGCGCGAGGCGCTGGTGGTATGAAGCTGTGAAAGGGCGTTGAACATGAGCTGTCTCCGATGAATGCGCCGAGCTTACTAGAGGCTGCTGCGCGTCAGCAATCAGAAAATGCTATTGGAGTAGCAAGAAGGACTTTATGGGTTGAGCGCTCGCCTGGGTGTGCCACACTCTGCTTTTGACGCGTATCGAGGCAGGAATGAGTTTTGAACTGCGCCAGGCAACGGCCGCCGACCTGTCGTTTGTGCGAGAGCTGACTTGCCGAAACATGCTCCGCTACTACATTCACTATGACTTGCTGTGGCAGGACAAGGCGTTCGATGTCGCCTGGGCCGGGCGCGACAACTGGTTGATCCTTCAGGAAGGCGAGTTGACGGGGTATTTCAGTCTGAGCCGTGATGCTCGGGCCCTGTATATCCGCGAATTGCAGATCATCGAGAGCGCTCAGGGCCAGGGCGCGGGATCCTGGGCGATCGATCAGGTTGTTGTGATGGCGCGGCTGGAGCGTCGCCCGGCGTTGCGCCTGACGGTGTTCAAAAACAATCCGGCGCAAAACCTGTATCGAAGAAAAGGAATGTTGGTGCAAGGTGAGGACGAGTGTTTCCTTCGAATGCAGCTTGACGTGAGTACACCTGTGCTCTGAAACGCACGTCCGGCAAGCCCTCGATGAAGAATTGAAACTTTTTATATGTCGCTTGCCGCTAGGTCTGCCCCGCACTTTTTGCTAAGGTGTCCGGCATCCCAATAAGACCATATCGCGAGGTGTCTGCTTGATTAGGGTGCTAGTGGTCGACGACCATGATCTCGTTCGTACAGGCATTACACGTATGCTGGCCGACATCGATGGCCTGCAGGTGGTGGGCCAGGCCGAGTCCGGGGAAGAATCCCTCATCAAGGCTCGTGAGTTAAAGCCCGACGTGGTGCTGATGGACGTCAAGATGCCGGGCATCGGCGGCCTCGAAGCCACGCGCAAACTGTTGCGAAGTCATCCGGACATCAAAGTGGTTGCGGTCACCGTGTGTGAGGAAGATCCGTTTCCTACACGTTTGTTGCAGGCCGGTGCGGCGGGGTATCTGACCAAGGGCGCCGGATTGCCGGAAATGGTTCAGGCCATTCGCCTGGTGTTCGCCGGCCAGCGCTATATCAGCCCGCAGATTGCCCAGCAACTGGCAATCAAATCCTTTCAGCCGACCAATGATTCACCGTTCGATGCGTTGTCGGAACGGGAAATCCAGATTGCGCTGATGATTGTCGGCTGCCAGAAGGTTCAGATCATTTCCGACAAACTGTGTTTGTCGCCGAAAACCGTGAATACCTATCGCTACCGCATTTTCGAAAAGCTCTCGATCAGCAGCGATGTCGAACTGACGCTGTTGGCGGTTCGTCACGGCATGGTTGATGCCAGCCTCTGACCATGACTGAAATATTCGATTCGGGCGCTTTCTTATCGACCGTCAGCGGGCGCCCCGGCGTGTATCGCATGTTCGACAGCGACGCGCGTCTGTTGTACGTAGGCAAAGCCAAGAACCTGAAGAAACGCCTGGCCAGTTACTTTCGCAAGACGGGCCTGGCGCCGAAAACGGCGGCACTGGTCGGGCGTATCGCCCAGGTCGAAACCACCATTACGTCCAACGAGACAGAGGCGTTGCTGCTTGAGCAGACTCTGATCAAGGAGTGGCGGCCGCCGTACAACATCCTGTTGCGCGATGACAAATCCTATCCCTATGTCTTTTTGTCTGACGGGCAATTCCCGCGCCTGAGCATTCATCGCGGGGCCAAGAAGGCCAAGGGTAAGTATTTCGGTCCCTATCCGAGTGCCGGGGCTATCCGCGAAAGCCTCAGTCTTCTGCAGAAGACGTTCTTCGTGCGTCAGTGCGAGGACAGCTACTACAAGAACCGGACCCGACCGTGCCTGCAATATCAGATCAAACGTTGCAAGGCACCCTGCGTCGGGCTGGTCGAGCCTGAGGTTTACGCCGAGGACGTGCGTCACTCGGTAATGTTCCTCGAAGGGCGTAGTCATGCGTTGACCAATGAATTGTCGACGGCCATGGAAGAGGCGGCGATCAATCTCGAATTCGAGCGCGCCGCCGAACTGCGCGACCAGATTGCCTTGCTGCGTCGAGTGCAGGATCAGCAGAGCATGGAAGGCGGAACGGGTGATATCGATGTGATCGCCGCATTCGTCAATCCGGGCGGTGCTTGTGTCCACCTGATCAGCGTGCGGGGAGGGCGGGTGCTTGGCAGCAAGAATTTCTTCCCCCAGGTCGGGATCGAAGAAGACGTAGCCGAAGTCATGGCTGCGTTTCTGGGGCAATACTTCATCAGCAGCCCGGAGCGCGACTTGCCGAGCGAGTTGATCGTCAATGTCGTTCACGAAGACTTTCCTGCGTTGATCGAGGCTATTCACACGCTCCGCGGACGCGAGCTGACCATCAGCCATCGGGTGCGCGGTACGCGTGCGCGCTGGCAACAACTGGCCGTGACCAATGCCGAACAGGCACTGGGTGCGCGGCTGGCCAATCGTCAGCACGTTGCCGCACGTTTCGAAGCGTTGGCAGAAGTGTTGAACCTCGACGAGCCGCCGCAACGGCTGGAATGCTATGACATCAGCCACTCCAGCGGTGAAGCGACGGTTGCTTCCTGCGTGGTGTTCGGGCCGGAAGGGGCAATCAAGTCGGATTATCGCCGCTACAACATCGAAGGTGTGACCGCTGGCGACGATTACGCCGCCATGCATCAGGCCCTGACCCGACGCTTCAGCAAGCTGAAGGAAGGCGAGGGCAAGTTGCCGGACATCCTGTTGGTGGACGGCGGCAAGGGGCAGTTGTCGATGGCGCGTGATGTGCTCAACGAATTGGCTGTTCCTGATCTGATCCTGCTGGGGGTCGCGAAGGGCACCACGCGCAAGGCCGGATTCGAGACTTTGTATCTGAATGATGCGGCGCATGAATTCACCTTGCGGGGTGATTCTCCGGCGCTGCATCTGATCCAGCAGATTCGGGACGAAGCCCACCGCTTTGCAATCACCGGCCACCGTGCTCGGCGCGGCAAGACCCGCCGCACGTCAACGCTGGAAGGCGTTGCGGGTGTAGGGCCGACCCGGCGGCGGGACTTGTTGAAACATTTTGGTGGATTGCAGGAGCTGTCTCGTGCAAGCATCGAAGAGATCGCCAAAGCACCGGGGATCAGCAAAAAGCTAGCAGAGTCGATTTATGCAAACCTGCATAGTGAGTAGAATGCCCATTCACCTCGTAGCCAGTTGTGCCGATGAATATCCCTAATCTGATTACCGTTCTCCGCGTCCTGCTCATTCCGATCTTCATTCTGCTGTTCTATCTGCCCTACCAATGGAGCTATCTGGCCTCAAGTTCGGTATTCGCCTTTGCGGCAGCGACGGACTGGCTGGACGGCTACCTCGCGCGACGCCTGGAACAAAGCACGCCTTTTGGTGCGTTTCTCGATCCGGTAGCCGATAAGCTCATGGTCGCCGTCGCACTGGTCTTGCTGGTGCAAGAGCATGGCAACCTTTGGCTCACACTGCCGGCAGCTGTCATTATCGGTCGCGAGATCGTGGTCTCGGCGTTGCGTGAATGGATGGCCGAACTCGGTGCCCGGGCTCATGTGGCCGTATCCAATCTGGGTAAATGGAAAACTGCTGCGCAGATGCTGGCACTGGTGATTCTCCTGGCCAACCCCAAGGCTTTCAGTTTCTGGGTTCTCATGGGTTATGCGTTGCTGATGATCTCTGCAGGTCTGACCCTGTGGTCGATGGTTCAATACCTTCGCGCAGCCTGGCCACATCTGAAGACCGATGTAGAAAAGAAATAAAACTTTTTTGAATCAAAGGGTTGACGGGGCATCTGGAATCTATAGAATGCGCCACACCAAGCGGGAATAGCTCAGTTGGTAGAGCACGACCTTGCCAAGGTCGGGGTCGCGAGTTCGAGTCTCGTTTCCCGCTCCAATTTGTACAACGTTTGTTGTTGCGCTACTGACAGCAAATGTTTTGAGGCCGAGTAGCAAAATGGTTATGCAGCGGATTGCAAATCCGCCTACGCCGGTTCGATTCCGACCTCGGCCTCCACTATAAACAAGCTCCGTAGATCCATGATTTACGGAGCTTTTTTATTTGCGTTGCAGTGAAAGATTTTGTCTTTGAAACGGCAACTGCAAACTTGCTTCACCGGGAAGTGATGTATATATTTCCCCCTCTGCTGCCAATGTGCAGTCCTGTCAGGATTGTGAATCGTCGTCAGCACAGTGCAACATCGCGCTACCGCCCGAATGGCGAAACTGGTAGACGCATGGGACTTAAAATCCCCCGCTCGTAAGGGCGTGCCGGTTCGATTCCGGCTTCGGGCACCATCTAAAATCAAGGGTTTGCGGGCGAAAGCTGATGCAAACCCTTGTTTGTTTCCGGTCCGCAATTTTGACAGTGGTCCGCAATTCACTTCGTGGGCATGACCCTTTTGCCCTTGCGATTCCGAATGTACTGCTCGGTCATCACAACAGTGGTATGCCCAAGTTGATCCTTGGCCTGCATGATGTCGCCACTCGATTCCGCCTTGTCGGTGCCGGCCTTGGCGCGCAGATCGCGCATTTGGAACTCGGCCTTTTCGACTCCAGCCGCCTCCCTGGCCACATCAAACCGCCTCCGCAACATCGCCTCCGTCATCGGAGTGCCATCCTCCGTCACGATCAGCCGCGTCGAGCGGACCTTGTGCCCAGCTTTACGGGCCATGATTCGATCAATCAAAACCTTCAGCTCGCCAATGACCTCGATTCGCCGTTTGGCCTTCGTTTTTCCCTGCAGAACCCAGATCTGGCCATCCCGGACGTCCCGCTCATCCATCATGCGGGTGTCTGTGACCCTTTGACCGGTCAGGTAGGCCAGGTCCATGGCATCTTGTAGCCCTGGATCTGCTTTGTCGTAGACCCGTTTGAACAGTTCGTCTTCGACGTAGGTGTCCCGACCGGTCTCTTTGTTGCCCTTGATGCCTGAGCAGGGGTTGGCAAGCGGCGTGTAGCCTTTGTCCCGGGCGTAGTTCCAGATCGCACTGAGCAGGGCTTTCTCACGGTTTGCGCGTACGGGTGCGGATTTTCGCCAGGTAAGGTACTGGCGCACGTGCAGGGGCTGGATTGTTTCCAGCGGCGCCGGCGGATCGTCGAAGAACGCCATCAGGTTCTTCAGCTCGCGGGCATTGTCTTTCTGGGTGCTTGCCGCCTTGGTGGGCACCACGTCGACCATGTACTTCTCTGCGACGTAGCGGAACGTGACGACCTTGGCGACCAGGTCAACGGCTGTCCGGTCACGCTCTAGCTTGGCGTATTCCATGATTGCCAGGCCGTAGTCGCTGCCCAGCGCGATCTCTTTGCGGTCCTTTCCGCCGGTGTCGTAGTAATAGTAGATGCGGCCGCTGGCCTTCTTGCGCTCTCTCAGCCGAGCAATTGAGCCCGGCTTACTTGGTCTTCGTCCCATCTCAACTGGCCTTTCTTGGCGTCCATACTGGTTTTTCAGCTTCGTAGCTACCGACGGCGGTGACTGCGAGAGTTGTCACTGCCGGCCAGCCATTGCGCTTGATTGAGTGCCGGATCCCGTTTTTCTTCAGGTTCAGGATTTGTCCTGCCTTGGTCCGCGCGCCGGTCAGCTCGCAAACCTCTTCGTGCGATAAAAATTGAATGTTCATGAGCATTCCATGCCACGCGAGGCGGCAGAAGATGGTTGATATCGTTTAGTTGTGCTTGGGCTACAGTTGACGCGAAGGCAACTGATCTGGAGTAACTGGATGTTCAGCAAGTATCCCGAGCAGAAGCAAAGCCGGACGGTGCTGGGTGCGCTCGGTGCCGCACTCCTGACGCTGGGAATATTTCTGGTCGTCATTGATGCGATTGGTGGATTTATTTTCGTCGTCGCAGGAGGCGGACTTGTAATGCTCGCTTGGATGGCGAATGAGCGAACGTTCGCGAGAGTGCTGCGGGCTATGAACTGGTTTTAAGTGATAACCGCGACTTTGCCTTTCAGCGCCAGGCTGTTGAGTAGTGAGGGCGGGGGAGGAGGAATAAACCTTTGGCGGATCTGTATCCACAGCAGTCGATTCAGGAACTACCGTGATTGAAAGCTGCAGGAGCTAACGAATCATGTTCAGCAAATATCCAAATCAAAAGCTGGGTAGGAGGCTGTTTTTTTCGCTGTGGATTCTGATGCTGGTAGTCGCGGTTGTGGCTATCTTCGTGTCTGACTGGATGAGTGCGACATTGATACTCCTGGTCTCGAGCGTTTTCTTCATACCCGCGCTTATCCTTAGCGAAGAAGCCTTTACGCGCCTTGTAAGTGCTCTAGCGAAGGCGAGCTTCCTAGCACCTCTGGTTCGCTTTCTTGGTGGTTGACCTTAAAGGGCAAGAGGTTACTGGTATTTGTTATTGATGCGCCCGGCGATGTCTTCGAGCTCTTCTGCCATGCCGTACATCTTGTTGTTGTCGCGGCGGGATACGACCGGTGAGCGGTGGACGTCCCGGCTTTCGAGAATCTTCGCGGCCAGCAGGATCAGCCAGGCTTCGAACTTGCGGCGGATGAATCGCTTCATTGCGTCACCCTCTTGAATTCGACGACCCAGGCCCACGGGTTGGCGTCCCAGTCGCCGCCGGTGGACTCCCACAATTCTCGCCATGCTGCTGGATACCAATCGCGGTAGTTCGGCGAAACATCGTCGCTGGTCAGCTCCGGCGGACATTGCAGGCCTTCCGCCCGGATATCGGCGCGGCTGATGTCCTGCAACCGCTCGACGCGCACGTCGGTGATCTCCAGCAGGATGCGGCAGGCCCAGCGCGGCATGTGGATGCTGGGGCGTGATCGTCTCGAGTAGTCCCAGTGCGCGACCGTGCCGTTGTACTCGGGATCATTGCATCCGGCATACACCACCGGAGCCCCGTCAGCGGCGTATCGAGAAAGGACAACCACATCGCTGTAGTCTTCGTCCGCTTCCGTTGTCTCGCGCACCCACAGACGTTCGCCGCGCCGGCCGTACGGGCACGGCGCAAACTCTTCCAGCTCCCTGGCGCACTCCGCCTCTGTAGCTCCAAACACGCAGAAGCCGTAACGCGGATCGCGCTGGGCGGTTGCACTCCATCGATGGCGTTCGCCCTCAGGAATTGAGGTGTCCTCGGTGGGGATCTGAAATCCCTTCACCGGCCGCCGCGTGACAGTCTTCCGGCCTTCCAGAATGGCGCGCACCATCGGCGCCGAGAACAGGATTGGCCGTTCTTTAGGTTGTTGTGAGGTATCCATCAGCAGTCCGTCCAGTTGAGCTGTTTGATGTAATCGCCGCCTGAGCACAGATGCTCGTCGTTGATCGCCTCAATGTCCTTGATGTCGGCAAGAGCAGTTTTCGCACGCTCAAGGGCGAGTTCAGCGTGCCCGAGCTGGTGCTGCTTGCGGGCCTTGTAAGAGGCGAACGCTTTTTCCTTTTCGGGATAGGCGAATCGACGCCACGAATCTTTCGA
>Ga0068821_109084_pt1 | contig 19232 bp, 12 predicted proteins | sample Hof3ISUMetaT_19_FD_68483 | JGI IMG/M metagenome (GOLD analysis project Ga0068821, IMG submission 68483) | Enriched soil aggregate microbial communities from Iowa State university to study microbial drivers of carbon cycling -... | ecosystem: Environmental > Terrestrial > Soil > Agricultural land...
CCGCTCGCCTGAAACAGAGCCCAGCGCCGGGATGTTGATTCTGCCGCTGGCCCACTGGCTCGAATCGCCCTCGACCCATGCGGTCTGGCTCGGCCCGGACGACGGCGTCGAAAGCCTGCTGCCATGGCTGAGCTCGCTGCCATGATCGCCCTCGACTTCCCGAGCTTTCGCGACGGCCGCGCCTACAGCCAGGCCTATCTGCTGCGCAGCCGCTTCGGCTGGAAAGGTGAGTTGCGCGCCATCGGCGATGTACTGCGCGATCAACTGAGCCACATGCGCCAGTGCGGTTTCGACAGCTTCGCCGTGCGCGAGGACAAGTCCGCCGAAGATGCGCTCAAGGGCCTGGCCGGGATGAGCGTGTTGTACGGGCGCTCGGTGATCGAGCCGCGACCGTTGTTCCGGCGCAGGTGATGCAGGGGAAACCCTTAGAACCTTGATGAATCGGGGATTTTTCCTTGGGTCGATGGTGGCCTTTTGGTAGAGTCCCCGTCGCCAGCGGGTTTTCGGCTGGACGACGGAACGAAGAAGGGAGTCTGATCAGTGAGTCCGGGCAAAAAAATTCTGGGCATCACCGCGTTGCTGCTGATGGTGACGCTGTGGGCCGGTTACATCTATGTGTTCAACGAAAACCGTGGCGGTCAGCTCGGTGGTGTCGGCGAAAGCACCGCCTGGTGCGGCACGCCGCCGAACACCGAAGCGGCGCTGCTGGGCAAGGATCAACTGACCCTGCGCATCACCAACAACCTGCGCGGCGAGTTCATGCTCAGCGGCGCGGTGGTGGTGTCCGAACGTACCTTCAACCGCTATGACCTGGGCCGCAACGAACTGCGTCTTCGCCTGGAACCGTTGCAATGGTCGTTTGGCGTCACGCCGATCTTCCTCGAACAGGTGAAAGTCCTGCCCCTGAGCCGCAACCTCGCCTCGACCGACAAGAGCGCCTTCGCCGAACTCGAATCGCGGCCGATCAGCGTCCAGGGCCGGGTCACCGAGTTTCCTTTCGACACCTATCGCTACGGCTACAAGCCAGTCCTGTATTACCTCAAGGGTAGCGAGCGCATCGACCTGCGCTTCAAGAACATCACCACGCTGATGGAGATGTCCAACACCTTCACGCCGATCCAGAAGTACAACCGCGCCGATTACATCAACGAGAAAAACTCGATGATCCGCGACGAGGACTACAAGGCCTACGGCCCCCACGAATGCGCATTCAGCGTCGAGCGCAAAGGCTCGTTCAAGGTCGTGGTGCTGTTGATGCTGCTGGTGCTGTGCCTGCCGTTGCTGCTGGTGTTCTACCGCGATGAGCCGGGGATCGACTTCCTTGCCACGCTGGTGGGGATTGGCGTAGTGCGCACGGTGCTGGTGGGGCCGGTGCAGGATTTCCAGCTGTACAACATTGATTTTCTGTTCGGTGCGGCGATTCTGCTGGTGGGCACGGTGTCGCTGATCAAGGCGATGCGGGCCAACAGCCGGCGGGAGATGGCGTTGCGCAGCGGAGAGACTTCGAGCTGGTAGAAGAAAGCCTTGAGCACCTGTGATGGTCCGGACCTTTCAAAGGTCCGGACCCGACGTTGCGCAATGTTGGGGTTTCTGATCGCAAACGGCGCGAATTTAGCTATACCTGTAACTCCCCCGACGCAATAAATTCGGCCTTCCGACAGGAGTTACAGCATGAAGCTAGCCGTAATGATGAGCACCCTGTGCATTGCCACGCTGGGCGTGGTGGGTTGCTCCAGCAAAACCGTCGCACCCGACGAGTACTCAGGCTTCCTCAAGGACTACAGCCAGCTGAGGGAGGCCAAATCCCCGTCGGGGGCCGAAGTGATGCGCTGGATCGACCCGAAAGTCGACATCGGCAAATTCACCAGCTTCTACGTCGAACCGACCCAGCTCTATCCCAAACCGCAACCTACCGTGAAGATTCCGCAGCAGACCCTTAACGGCATCACCAGCTATTACGATCAGGCGCTCAAGCGTGAACTGGGTAAATCCCTGCCGCTGGCCTCGGGCCCTGGGCCGGGTGTGATTGTGGTACGTGCGGCGATCACCGCCGTGAGCAGCAAGACCGAAGGCCTGCATGCTTATGAGGTGATTCCGGTGGCATTGGTGGCGGCAGCGGTCAGCACCGCCAGCGGCATTCGCGATCAGGAAACCACGTTGGCGACCGAAGCGGTGTTCCTCGATGGCGGCACCAACAAGGTGGCGGCGCAGGTGGTGCGCAAAGGCACCGGCAAACCGCTGGAAAACGATTCGCAGGTGATGAAGGCCGATGACGTGAAAGGCGTGATCGATGGCTGGGCGGCGGATCTGCATCAGTCCTACCTCAAGCTCAAGGCCAAGTAAGACCGGCACGCCGGGTCGCCTCTGAGGACGATCCGGCGTGTGCACTGCGTCAGAAGCTGGCGCGGGCCAGGCGGTTGTAATGGCTGAGCAAGCCGTCGTAACGGCGGGTCACGGCGTAGTAGTCCTCGCTCAAACGCTCGGGCTTGGCGTGGTTCTGCCAGTCGGCTTGCAGGGTGTTCAATGCTTCGAGATAGTTTTGCCCCGGCTCGCCGATGCGCAGCCACAGGTCCCGTGCGGCATCGGTCTTGTTCTGGAATCCACCCGTGCGCGGCGCGAGGTAGGGTTCGCGACGGTTCCACGCCTGTTGCAGCTTTGCGGTGGTGTCGGCCAGCAACTTCGGGGTCAGGGTGCGGTTTTTCATCGCTTCGTCGAGCACGTCGATGGTCTCCCGCGCCTGAATCATGTACGCCAGCAAGTCCCAGTGAATGTCCCGGCCCAGACGCGCCTCGATCAGCTTGAGCTGTTCGGGACGTTGCGCGGCGTCGAGCGACATCAGGCTTTGCCGCAGAGCGGTCGAGGCGCCGATGTACTCCTGTGACACACGCTCGATGGCAGCGAGTTCTCCAGAGGAGGGCTGTTGTGATCCGGAGATGAAGCTCGCCTCTCGGTAAAAACGCGTGGGGGCAATGGTGGTCGTGACGTGACTCAGCGCCCGGACGTACTCGTTCGCCTGTCGCGCCAGTTCAGGCTGCCACGCCAGAAGATCGAGTTTTTCCGTGAGGCCCTGACCGCAGACATCGCGCTGAATGTCTCGCACATTGAACGCGTCGCTGTCGTCGAAATCATTGAGGCTCTTCAACCAGCGCTGGTCGCGGGGCAAGGGCGGTTGAGGGTTCTTGTAGCGGTCGTAGGCCACTCGCCATTGCACGTCGATCCGGTTGACGCAGGCAATCACCGGGCTCAGGGCATTGGCTTGGGCGGTGATCGGTGCATCGCGCTCGTCCAGCCAGAGGTCCAGCTGAAGGAACGGGCGGGTCGCGCCCGTCAGCCCCATGATCACCAGCGCGAAGAAGATCCCGACGCAAAACATCACTCTGGTGGTCATGGGCGCGCCTCCTTGCCGTACCACTGTTCATCGGTGGCCGGTGCGCTGCATTCGGCGGTAGTGGCCGGCAAGCGGCTGCACAGGCGTTCGGTCCAGGGTTGCAGGCCCTGATTGCGATTGACCGTGCCTTGGCTGGCGACCACTTTGAACACGCCGAGCACGATGGCTAAAACCAAGATTCCGAGGATCGTCACGCCGACTTTCACGGCAGGTTGGTTCTCTTCCCAGGACCCCCGTGGCCTGGACCGCCAGCGCCGCACCAGTCCGAAGGTCGCCAGGGTCAAGGCATACACCCCGCCGGCAATCGGGCCGAAAAACCAGCTGAGCCCGGCCACCATCAACGCGCCGGGCACCAGGTCGCGCAACACGCCGAACGGCGGCGAGTCTTTGAGGGATCCGGGGCAAAGAACAGCGCTGAGCCGGTCATCCAGCCGCCATACGCGATGGGCGACGTTGTGCACCAGCCAATTGAGCCCGGCCACGATCACGCCGAACACCACGGTCGAGATCATGACGATATTGATCAGCCCGCTGAGGCGCAGGCCCAGCGGAATGTAATGGGTGAACGCACCGATCAGGCAGGCCAGCACAACGCCCACATACGTCGGCCAGTCATTGAAGCTCAGTTCCCAGCTTTGCCAGAAAAACGCCGTGCCGCCGGGCATCTGCGCGCAGACCTTGGGGTGATTGGCGTACAGCTCCGAACTCAACTTGCGGCATTGCGCCCAGTCGTCCTCGCGCAGGCGTCGGGCCAGTGCGCGACGGGCGCTGAACGAGCCGGTGCCCAGCAGCAGGCGGGCGGCGCGGTGTTCGGGGGTGACGGCGGGCTCCGTGGCCAGTTGTTGCTGGTGAGCCAGGAAAAGCGGCGCATTCTGGCGAGCCAGCAGGCGTTGCCATTCGCCGTCAGGGCAGGGATTTCCCGTGCAGCCGTGCCAGCCTTGACCGGCGCGCACCCGTTCGAAAATCTCGGGAGACCAGACCGGGGCATCCAGCAGTAAATGGCTGAGCATCCGGTTGAACCATTCCTGATGTTGCTGAATCGCCAACCAGTTGTGATCCGCGCAATGCTCGTAAGCCTGGAGAAATCCGTCGACGTCTTCCCGTTCAAGGGAATCACTCATCGGTTGCGTAATGCGCGCGCGTTGTTGATCCAGCAACAGGTCGATCGATATCTCGTCCAACTCGAGGCGTTGCCAGGCGCTGAACCAGAAGAAGGTCGGGATGGCCCAGTCCACCAGCGTCTGCGAAGTGTCAGGGTGTTCAATGCAATGGTGCAGCACCGTGTCTTCGAAGAAGTGCGCGCAACCCTGTTCGAGGGTGACGGCATGGCGATGATTCAGCTCTTCAACGCTGAGTCCATCCAGCGAACGGGTCGCCAGTTGCAGGGCATCGACCTCAATCACGCTCAGGCCACTCAGATCCCAGGATTCTTCAATACCCTGTTCTTGCTCTTCGTCCTGATTCTGCTCGTGATACTGCTGCCATTCCTTGTACGCCAGCGCCTGCTCATAGGCATCGCGCAGCCGCTGGAAACCCTCGGGGTCGTCGTCGGGGCGGGTCTGCTTGAGCAGGACGGCATATTGGCGTTTGATCGTGCGCACATCGGCGTCAGCCGACAGGCCAAGGACGGTCCAGCAACTCATTGCGATGACAACTCCATAAAAAACTACGACGCGATCCAGTGGTGGCATTGTGATGTTGCGCACCCTACCTGTTTCGCGTCGAAAAGTCCTCGTGTCTCGCTCAGTCGTCACCGGCCTTACGGAAAATGCTGACGCGCTCGATTCGGGGCTTCAGTGTTTTTTTGGCTTGCTCGCGTATGCGTTCTTCCTGCTCGCGCAGTTCCGGGGTGAACTCGGCGCCGAAATCTTCCGCGCTGAACACTTGGCGAATCTCGATTTCCGATTCAGTGCCCGGCATGGGATTCGGGCAACGCTTGACCCACTCGATAGCTTCCTCTTTGGACTTGACGTCCCAGATCCAGTAACCGGCGATCAGCTCTTTGGTCTCGGCGAACGGGCCGTCGATCACGCTACGTTTTTCGCCACTGAAACGTACGCGGGCGCCTTTGCTGCTGGGGTGTAAACCGTCGGCTGAAACCAGGATGCCGGCCTTGGCCAATTCTTCGTTGTAGTTGCCCATGTCGGTCAGCAACTGTTCGCTGGGCATCACGCCGGCTTCGGAATCGTGGCTGGCTTTGACAATGATCATGAAGCGCATGGTGTTTCTCCGCAGGTTAGTGGGGGATTCATGGCTTAGTCGAACGGGCCGGGCTTGAATCGACAGATAGATCAAAACGTCAGCACTGTCATTCACCGGCTATGCCCCTCAAAAATGGCTTCCTCGGCGCTAGTTTTTAATGGTTATTGAAACGCTACTTAATATGCTTGGATGATATAAAAAACTGTCATTTATAACAGTTGGATAAACGCGTTGCTGGATATAGGTTGAACTTTTAACAGGCGAGTTTCAGTTTGCCGAAAATTTCCTGATGGTACATGTTGAAAACATCTACGCAAATGGAGAAAGTCATGAGCACGGACAGACCGAAAGATGATACTGCGCAAACCAGAAATGTACTGGTTCCTTTATTAAAGGAGGCTATCGCAGCCTCCCGGTACCAGGCTGTCGATATCACATTAACTCCGGCAACGGGAAAGGAAGGTCCCGGCGAACGGGAGCCGCTTCAAACCGGAGAGAGAATGCTTACGGCACAAACCGGCGGCATTCACCCATTTCGCGGAGAAATGTATTTCAAATGGCGATCCTTGGATGCAGGGGTTCGATTTGAAACAATTGAATACAGGATTGATAAGGGAAATAACAGCGGAGGAAACAGTGCCAATGTTGGAGCTATTCTCGCTGGCGGGTCTCTAGCCATTGCGGAAATAGACAACGGTATTCAAGACAGGGAATGGCATACCTTGGCCACCAATCTCGATGTCATCCGGTCCAGCACGATCCTGCTCGCAGCCACTTTCGTATTTGATAAAAGCTGGGCTGATGATCCCGAGGCTAGTGCAATCGATACTATTACCCCCTGACTTGGTGATGGCTTGAGTGGATGGGGAGCCGCCGATACTGATCACAGCATGCCACTGTTGGTTCAGTATCGGCATAGGCTGCAGACGTCATTTCGTGGTTAACTTCGGCCTCGAGATTCTCACCCATAACATTCAGAAGGACTCCGTTCATGGCTCAAGTCACGCTCAAAGGCAACCCGGTTCAAGTCAACGGCCAACTGCCACAAGCCGGTTCCAAGGCGCCAGCCTTTTCCCTGGTAGCCGGCAATCTGTCCGACGTCACCCTGAAAGACTTCGCCGGCAAGCGCAAAGTGCTGAACATCTTCCCAAGCGTCGACACCCCGACCTGCGCCACCTCCGTGCGCAAGTTCAACGCTCAGGCCAACGACATCAGCAACACCGTGGTGCTGTGCATCTCGGCTGACCTGCCGTTCGCCCAGGCTCGCTTCTGCGGCGCCGAAGGCCTGGAAAACGTACAAAACCTGTCGACCCTGCGCGGCACCGAGTTCCTCGAGAACTACGGCGTGGCCATCGCTGACGGTCCGCTGAAAGGCCTGACCGCCCGTGCGGTGGTTGTACTGGACGAAAACGACAACGTCCTGCACAGCGAACTGGTCAAGGAAATTGCCGAAGAGCCTAACTACGAAGCGGCGCTGTCCGTTCTCAAGTAAGCGCTTTTACAATTGTTAACGGCCTGGCTCTGTCCAGGCCGTTTTCATTTGTGTATCAGTGTTTTGCCTCACACCTTGAAACGTAAGTGGAAGGTAAATTGCCGGTAAAGCTGCTTTGCTAAATCCCCACCAGTGCTTATCGTTCAGCCTCCCGTAAAAGAAGCCCACGCGCCCAATGGTTAATCACTCCATGCAATCGTCTTCCCGAAACTCCCGTCGCTGGCTGCTGAGCCTGCTTGTCCTGCTGGTCATTGCCGGTCTGTGCTGGAAATTCTGGCCCGCTGGTTCGGCCCACAAGGAGGGCGGCGAGAAGGCGCAGGCCGGCCATACCGGTCGTTCGGGGATGATGCGTCCGGGCTTCGGCGGGGCGGCCGGGCCGATTCCGGTGCGCGTGGCGCCGGCGGTCACCGGGGACTTCCCGCTGTACTACAAGGCGCTGGGCACGGTGACGGCGCTCAACACCATCAATGTGCGCAGCCGGGTCGGTGGCGAACTGGTGAAGATTTATTTCGAGGAAGGGCAAATGGTCAAGGCCGGCGACCTGCTGGCGGAGATCGACCCGCGTCCGTACCAGAACGCCTTGCTCCAGGCTGAAGGCACCTTGCTGCAGAATCAGGCGCAGTTGAAAAACGCTCAGGTCGATGTCGAGCGCTATCGCGGCCTGTACAAGGAAGACAGCATCGCCAAGCAGACACTGGACACCGCCGAAGCCCTGGTCGGCCAATACCTCGGCACCGTGAAAACCAATCAGGCGGCGGTCAACGACGCCAAGCTCAATCTCGAATTCACCAAGATCCGCGCACCGATTGCCGGTCGCGTCGGCCTGCGTCAGCTCGACGTCGGCAACCTCGTGGCGGCCAACGACACGACCTCCCTGGCTGTGATCACCCAGACCCAACCGATCAGCGTCGCTTTCACCCTGCCGGAAAACAGCCTGGAAACCGTGCTCGCCCGCTACCGCAGCGGCGCCAAACTGCCGGCGGAGGCCTGGGATCGTGGCGACACCAAACTGCAGGCCACCGGTGTGCTGCAAAGCCTCGACAACCAGATCGACGTGACCACCGGTACCCTGAAATTCAAGGCGCGCTACGAGAACCGCGATCAGTCGCTGTTCCCCAACCAGTTCGTCAACGTTCACCTGCTGGCCGACACCTTGAAAGGTGTGGTGCTGGCTCCGTCGGCTGCCATCCAGTTCGGCACCAACGGTACCTTCGTTTACGCGCTGGACGGCGACAAGAAAGTCACCATCCGCCAGTTGAAGATCGGTGCCAGCGACGGCGAAAACACGGTAGTCACCGAAGGTCTGGCCGCCGGCGACCGGGTGGTGCTGGAAGGCACCGACCGTCTGAAGGAAGGCAGCGAAGTGGAAGTGGTCAACGACAGCAAGGATGTGCCGACCACCCCGACCGAACACCTGCAAGGCAAGTCCGCCGCCACCGCGCCTGACGCCACCGTCACCGACAAGGCCAAGAAGGGCGCATGAACATTTCGCGTCTGTTCATCCTCCGCCCGGTCGCCACCACGCTGAGCATGCTGGCCATCGTGCTGGCCGGTCTGATCGCCTACCGCCTGCTGCCGGTTTCGGCCTTGCCGCAGGTCGATTACCCGACCATCCGCGTCATGACCCTGTATCCGGGCGCCAGTCCCGACGTGATGACCAGTGCCGTCACCGCGCCGCTGGAGCGCCAGTTCGGGCAGATGCCGGGCCTCACGCAAATGGCCTCGACCAGTTCCGGCGGCGCGTCGGTGCTGACCCTGCGGTTCAGCCTCGACATCAACATGGACGTCGCCGAACAGCAGGTGCAGGCCGCGATCAACGCCGCGACCAACCTGTTGCCGACCGACTTGCCCGCGCCGCCGGTGTACAACAAGGTCAACCCGGCGGACACCCCGGTGCTGACCCTGGCCATCACCTCGAAAACCATGTTGCTGCCCAAACTCAATGACCTGGTCGATACGCGCATGGCGCAGAAGATCGCCCAGATCAGCGGCGTCGGCATGGTCAGCATTGCCGGCGGTCAGCGTCAGGCGGTTCGGATCAAGGTCAACCCGGAGGCCCTCGCGGCCAACGGCCTGAACCTGTCGGACGTGCGCACGCTGATCAGTGCGTCCAACGTCAACCAGCCCAAGGGCAACTTCGACGGTCCGACCCGGGTGTCGATGCTCGACGCCAACGACCAACTGACCTCGCCCAAGGATTACGCCAATCTGATCCTGGCCTACGCCAACGGCGCGCCGCTTCGGCTCAAGGATGTCGCGCAGATCGTCGACGGCGCCGAAAACGAGCGTCTGGCAGCGTGGGCCAACCAGAATCAGGCTGTTCTGCTGAACATCCAGCGTCAGCCGGGCGCCAACGTGATCGAAGTGGTCGACCGGATCAAGGCGCTGCTGCCAAGCATCACCGACAACCTGCCGGCCGGTCTCGACGTGGTCGTGCTGACCGACCGCACCCAGACCATCCGCGCCTCCGTCACCGACGTGCAGCACGAATTGCTGATCGCCATCGCGCTGGTAGTGATGGTGACGTTCCTGTTCCTGCGGCGTGCCAGTGCCACGATCATTCCGTCGGTGGCTGTGCCGCTGTCGTTGATCGGCACGTTCGGCGTGATGTACCTCGCTGGCTTCTCGGTCAATAACCTGACGCTGATGGCATTGACCATCGCCACCGGTTTTGTGGTCGATGACGCGATCGTGATGCTGGAAAACATCGCGCGTTTCATCGAGGAGGGCGACAGCCCGATGCAGGCTGCGCTCAAGGGCGCGAAGCAGATCGGTTTCACCCTGATTTCCCTGACCCTGTCGCTGATCGCGGTACTGATTCCGCTGCTATTCATGGCCGACGTCGTGGGGCGGTTGTTCCGCGAATTCGCCATCACCCTGGCGGTGGCGATCCTGATTTCCCTGGTGGTCTCGCTGACCCTGACGCCGATGATGTGTGCGCGTCTGCTCAAGCGTGAGCCGGAAGCACATGAGCAGGGCCGTTTCTACCGCGCCAGTGGTGCGTTCATCGACTGGATGATCGCCGCTTACGGGCGCAAGTTGCAGTGGGTGCTCAAGCACCAGCCGCTGACCCTGCTGGTGGCCATCGGCACACTCGCCCTGACCGTGTTCCTTTACATGGTGGTGCCCAAGGGCTTCTTCCCGGTGCAGGACACCGGGGTGATCCAGGGCATTTCCGAAGCACCGCAGTCAATTTCCTTTGCCGCCATGGGCGAGCGTCAGCAGGCGCTGGCCAAGGTGATTCTGGAAGATCCGGCGGTGGAAAGCCTGTCGTCCTACATCGGGGTCGACGGCGACAACGCCACGCTCAACAGCGGCCGGCTGCTGATCAACCTCAAGCCCCATGGCCAGCGTGATCTGACGGCGACTGAAGTGATTGCCCGCCTGCAGCCGCAGCTGGACAAGCTTGTGGGCATCCGTCTGTTCATGCAGCCGGTGCAGGACCTGACCATCGAAGACCGCGTCAGCCGCACCCAGTATCAGTTCAGCATGTCGTCGCCGGATTCCGAATTGCTCAGTCAGTGGAGCGGCCGTCTGGTCGAAGCACTGGCCCAGCGCCCGGAGCTGACCGACGTCGCCAGTGACTTGCAGGACAAAGGCTTGCAGGTGTTCCTGGTGATCGACCGCGACGCCGCTTCACGGCTGGGCGTGTCGGTCTCGAATATCACCGATGCGCTGTATGACGCGTTCGGCCAGCGGCAGATTTCGACCATCTACACCCAGGCCAGCCAGTACCGCGTGGTGCTGCAGGCTCAGGCCGGAGAAAAGATCGGCCCGCAGGCGCTGGATCAGATTCACGTCAAGACCACCGATGGTGGTCAGGTGCGGTTGTCGAGCCTGGCCCATGTCGAGGAGCGGCAGGCGCAACTGGCGATTACCCACATCGGCCAATTCCCGGCGGTGATGATGTCGTTCAACCTCGCACCGGGCGTGGCGCTGGGGCATGCGGTGGACATCATCGAACAGGTGCAGAAGGACATCGGCATGCCGATCGGCGTGCAGACCCAGTTCCAGGGCGCCGCCGAAGCGTTCCAGGCGTCGTTGTCGAGCACCTTGCTGCTGATTCTGGCGGCGGTAGTGACCATGTACATCGTGCTCGGCGTGCTCTACGAGAGCTACATTCACCCGATCACCATTCTGTCGACCTTGCCGTCGGCGGCGGTCGGGGCCTTGCTGGCGTTGCTGCTCAGCGGCAATGATCTGGGGATGATCGCGATCATCGGCATCATTCTGCTGATCGGTATCGTGAAGAAGAACGCGATCATGATGATCGACTTTGCCCTCGACGCCGAACGCACCCAGGGCATGGCGCCGGAGCAGGCGATCTATCAGGCGGCGCTGTTACGCTTTCGGCCGATCCTGATGACGACGCTGGCAGCGCTGTTCGGTGCGGTGCCGCTGATGCTGGCTACCGGTTCCGGCGCTGAGTTGCGTCAACCGCTGGGGCTGGTGATGGTCGGCGGGTTGCTGGTGAGTCAGGTGCTGACGCTGTTCACCACCCCGGTGATCTACCTGTACTTCGATCGTCTCGGCCGGCGCTGGGGCCGTGCTCCTTCGGCCGTGGAACCGGTGGAACAGCCATGAACCTGTCCGGTCCTTTCATCAAGCGCCCGGTGGCGACCATGCTCCTGAGCCTGGCGATCATGCTGCTGGGCGGTGTGAGCTTCGGTCTGCTGCCGGTGTCGCCGCTGCCGCAAATGGACTTCCCGGTGATCGTGGTGCAGGCCAGCCTGCCCGGCGCCAGTCCGGAAGTCATGGCGTCTACCGTGGCCACGCCGCTGGAGCGCTCGTTCGGCGCCATCGCCGGCGTCAACACCATGAGCAGCCGCTCCAGCCAGGGCTCGACCCGGGTGATTCTGCAATTCGACCTCGACCGCGATATCAACGGCGCGGCGCGGGAAGTGCAGGCGGCGATCAACGCCTCGCGCAACCTGCTGCCGAGCGGGATGCGCAGCATGCCGACCTACAAGAAGGTCAACCCGTCGCAGGCACCGATCATGGTGCTGTCGCTGACCTCGGACGTGCTGGAAAAAGGCCAGCTCTATGACCTGGCGTCGACCATCCTGTCCCAGAGCCTGTCCCAGGTGCAGGGCGTCGGTGAAGTACAGATCGGCGGCAGCTCGTTGCCGGCAGTACGCATCGAACTCGAGCCCCAGGCGCTGAACCAGTACGGCGTGGCACTGGACGATGTGCGCAAGACTATCGCCGAAGCCAATGTGCGCCGGCCCAAGGGCTCGGTCGAGGACGACCAGCGTCTGTGGCAGATCCAGGCCAACGACCAGTTGGAGAAAGCCAAGGATTACGAATCGCTGATCATCCACTACAACGGCGGCGCGGCCCTGCGTCTGAAAGACGTGGCCAAGGTCAGCGACGGCGTGGAAGACCGCTACAACAGCGGTTTCTTCAACGACGACGCGGCTGTGCTGCTGGTGATCAACCGCCAGGCCGGCGCCAACATCATCGAGACGGTCAACGAGATCAAGGCGCAGTTGCCGGCGTTGCAGGCGGTGCTGCCGGCCAGCGTCAAACTGAACCTGGCGATGGATCGCTCGCCGGTGATCAAGGCCACGCTGCACGAAGCGGAAATGACCCTGCTGATCGCCGTCGCGCTGGTGATTCTGGTGGTGTTCCTGTTTCTCGGCAATTTCCGTGCGTCCCTGATTCCGACGTTGGCGGTGCCGGTGTCGCTGGTCGGCACCTTTGCGGTGATGTACCTCTACGGATTCTCGCTGAACAACCTGTCGCTGATGGCGCTGATTCTCGCCACCGGGCTGGTGGTGGACGACGCCATCGTGGTGCTGGAGAACATTTCCCGGCACATCGACGAAGGCGTCAAACCGATGAAGGCCGCGTACCTCGGGGCCAAGGAAGTCGGGTTTACCTTGCTGTCGATGAACGTCTCGCTGGTGGCGGTGTTCCTGTCGATCCTGTTCATGGGCGGGATCATCGAAAGCCTGTTCCGCGAGTTTTCCATCACCCTGGCCGCGTCCATTGTGGTGTCGCTGGTGGTTTCCCTGACGCTGACCCCGATGCTCTGCGCCCGCTGGCTCAAACCCCATACGCCGGGCGAGGAAAACCGCCTGCAACGCTGGAGCCGCCGCACCAACGACTGGATGGTCGGCAAATACGCCACCAGCCTCGATTGGGTGTTGCGTCATCGGCGCCTGACCTTGCTGAGCCTGATCATCACCGTCGGGGTGAACGTTGCCCTGTACGTGGTCGTGCCGAAAACCTTCATGCCGCAGCAGGACACCGGCCAGTTGATCGGTTTCGTGCGCGGTGACGACGGCCTGTCGTTCAGCGTGATGCAGCCGAAAATGGAAGTCTTCCGCCGCGCCGTGCTCAAGGACGAAGCGGTGGAGAGTGTGGCCGGGTTCATTGGTGGCACCAACGGCACCAACAACGCCTTCATGCTGGTGCGCCTGAAACCGATCAAGGAGCGCAATATCTCGGCGCAGAAGGTCATTGAGCGCCTGCGCAAGGAAATGCCCAAGGTAGCCGGTGCGCAGTTGATGCTGATGGCCGACCAGGACCTGCAATTTGGCGGCGGCCGCGAGCAGACCACTTCGCAGTACAGTTACATTCTGCAAAGCGGTGATCTGGGTGAGTTGCGCGAGTGGTACCCGAAAGTGGTCACCGCGCTGCGGGCCTTGCCCGAGCTGACCGCCATCGACGCCCGCGAAGGCGCGGGTGCGCAGCAGGTGACATTGATCGTCGATCGCGATCAGGCCAAACGCCTGGGCGTGGACATGGAAATAGTCACTGCGGTGCTTAACAACGCCTACAGCCAGCGGCAGATTTCCACGATCTACGACAGCCTCAACCAGTATCAGGTGGTGATGGAGGTCAATCCGAAATACGCCCAGGACCCGGTGACGCTAAAGCAGGTCCAGGTGATCACCGCCGACGGTGCACGAATTCCGCTGTCGACCTTCGCTCACTATGAAAACAGCCTGGAAGACGACCGGGTCAGCCACGAAGGCCAGTTTGCTTCCGAGAGCATTTCCTTCGACATGGCCGAAGGCGTGACGGTGGAGCAGGGCAGCGCCGCCATCGAACGGGCGATTGCCAAACTTGGCCTGCCGGAAGACGTGATCGTGAAAATGGCCGGCACCGCCGATGCCTTCGCCGCCACCCAGAAGAGCCAGCCGTTCATGATCCTCGGTGCGCTGCTGGCGGTGTATCTGGTGCTGGGCGTGCTGTATGAAAGCTACATTCATCCGCTGACGATTCTGTCGACGCTGCCTTCGGCCGGGGTCGGTGCCTTGCTGTCGATCTATGTGCTGGGCGGCGAGTTCAGCCTGATCTCGCTGCTCGGGCTGTTCCTGCTGATCGGCGTGGTGAAGAAGAACGCGATCCTGATGATCGACCTGGCGCTGCAACTGGAACGTCATCAAGGCATGGCGCCGCTGGAGTCGATCCGCAGCGCCTGTCTGCAACGTTTGCGGCCGATCCTGATGACCACGCTGGCGGCGATCCTCGGCGCCTTGCCGTTGCTGCTGAGCCGGGCCGAAGGCGCGGAAATGCGCCAGCCGCTGGGCCTGACCATCATCGGCGGGCTGATTTTCAGTCAGGTGCTGACCCTTTACACCACGCCTGTGGTTTACCTCTATCTCGACAAGTTGCGCCATCGTTTCAACAAATGGCGTGGCGTGCGCACTGATGCCGCTCTGGAAACTCCGCTATGACTGACCGTTCGCTTATCAATCTGGCTACCGTTCGCGGCTCGCGTCTGCTGAGCCTGTCGCTGTGCGTGGCGATGCTCAGTGCCTGCGCCGTCGGCCCGGACTACCAGCGCCCGCAGACCGCCGAAATCGCCCAGTACAAGGAAGCCGAAGGCTGGCGTCAGGCCAACCCGAGCGACTCCCTGGCACGCGGCGCCTGGTGGGAGCTGTATGGCGACCGTCAGCTCAACGAACTGATCGAGAAACTCAACAGCTCGAACCAGACCGTCGCCCAGTCCGAAGCCCAGTACCGTCAGGCCCAGGCCTTGGTACGCAGTGCGCGCGGCGCGTTTTATCCGAGTATTGATCTGAGTGCCGGCAAGACCCGTTCCAGTCAGGGTACCGGTAGCAGCAGTTCGAGCCTGAGCAGTTCCTCCAGCGGTATTCGTGACACTTACAGTGCGCAACTGGGCGTGAGTTGGGAAGCCGATGTCTGGGGCAAGCTGCGTCGTGGCCTGGAAGCCGACGAAGCCAGTGCCCAGGCGAGCTTCGCCGATCTGGCCGCGATGCGTTTGAGCCAACAGTCGGAACTGGTGCAGAACTACCTGCAATTGCGGGTGATCGATCAGCAGAAACGCCTGCTCGAATCGACCGTGGCGGCTTACGAGCGCTCGCTGAAAATGACCATGAACCAGTACAACGCCGGGGTTTCCGGGCGGGACGCGGTGGCGCAGGCGCAGACCCAGCTGAAAACCACTCAGGGTGATCTGGTGGACCTGATCTGGCAACGGGCGCAGTTCGAAAACGCCATCGCGGTACTGACCGGCCAGCCGCCGGCCGAATTCAATATTGCCGAGACCCAGGACATTCCCAAGCTGCCGCAGATTCCGCTGAGCCTGCCGTCGCAGTTGCTTGAGCGCCGTCCGGACATCGCCTCGGCGGAGCGCTCGGTGATTGCCGCCAACGCCAACATCGGCGTGGCCAAGGCTGCGTACTACCCGGATTTCAGCCTGAGCATGAGCGGTGGATACAGCAGCAGTACCTCGCAGAACTTGATCAGCCTGCCGAACCGCTTCTGGTCGGTAGGGCCGAAAATGACCCTGCCGCTATTCGACGGCGGCATCCGTTCGGCCGAAGTCGACCGCACCGAAGCGGTGTACGACCAGACCGTGGCCAAATACCGCCAGACCGTGCTTGATGGCTTCCGCGAGGTGGAAAACTATCTGGTGCAGTTGAAGGTGTACGAAGACGAAGCGGTCGTGCGCCAGGAAGCCCTCGATGCGGCACGGGATTCGTTGCGTCTGACCGAAAACCAGTACAAGGCCGGAGTGATTGCTTATCTCGATGTGGTGACGGTGCAGGCCACGGCGTTGAGCAACGAGCGCAGTGTGTTGAACGTGTTGCAGAGCCGTTTGATCGCCAGCGTGCAGTTGATTGCGGCGCTGGGCGGTGGTTGGGATGGGCAGTTGGAAACCACTGATAACCGCTAGCCTGTTGATCGTTCCCACGTCGAGGCGTCGAACGCGTCCGCGTGGGAATCCCTCAACGGACGCTCCGCGTTCGGCTTTGGAAGGGACGCGGAGCGTCCCGGCTGCATTCCCACGCAGAGCGTGGGAACGATCTGCGGGCGAGGGCGGACGCTCTGTCAAAGCAGCACTCCAGAGCCTTGTCCGACGATCAAACAAGCGTTTCATCGGGTTGATGGCCATTTGATTACTTTGTCAGTGCGTTCTTCTGCGCAATCAGTACAATCGGCGCATTTGGCCCCGCGGAGAACGGACGCAGTACGGCGGGGTGGTCACGAGAATTCCCATGCTCATCGGTAGCTACTCCTTCACGCTGGTTTTCATTTCGCTGTGTGTGGCGATCCTCGCTTCCTACACCGCGCTCGATCTCACCGGGCGCATTGCTACTGCCAAGGGCCGCGCCGTGCATTTGTGGACGGCCGGCGGGGCGTTTGCCATGGGCATCGGCGTCTGGTCGATGCACTTCATTGGCATGCTGGCATTCAAGCTGCCGATCAGCCTCGGTTACGACATTTCAATCACCGCGCTCTCATTGCTGATCGCCGTGCTGTCCTGCGGTTTTGCCCTGTGGCTGGTCAGCCAGCCGAAACTGCCGGCCTGGCAACTGGCCTTTGGCGCGCTGATCATGGGCGCCGGCATCAGCGCGATGCATTACACCGGCATGGCCGCGATGCGTATGCAACCGGGCATCGACTACGATCCGACACTGTTCGGCGCTTCGCTGCTGATTGCCGTAGGGGCGTCGGCGGCTGCGCTGTGGATTGCCTTTCGCCTGCGTCAGCACTCGCCTTACGTGCGGCTGTTCCGAGCCGGGGCGGCGATTGTCATGGGCGTGGCGATTGTCGGCATGCACTACACCGGTATGGCGGCGGCGCGGTTTCCCGACGGCAGTTTCTGCGGCGCGGCACTCAGCGGCCTGAACGGCAACGGTCTCGACAATCTGGTACTGATCACCACGCTGGCGGTGCTGGCCATCGCGCTGCTGACCTCGATTCTCGACGCGCGCCTCGAAGCCCGCACCGCTGATCTGGCCCATTCGTTGACCGTGGCCAACCGCGAACTCACCCAGCTGGCGTTGCACGACACTCTGACCGGCCTGCCCAACCGCATGCTGCTGGATGACCGGATCAATCAAGCGATGAAAAAGGTCAACGAGCAGGGCGGCTGTTTTGCTTTGATGTTCATCGATCTGGACGGCTTCAAACCGGTCAACGACGCTTTTGGTCACCACATGGGCGACCAGTTGCTGCGCGAAGTGGCGGTGCGCCTGCGCGAAGACTTGCGCAGCCTCGACACACTGGCGCGGATCGGCGGCGATGAGTTTGTCCTGCTGGTGCGCCTGACCGAACCCAACGATGCGCTGGGTCTGGCGGCGCGTCAGGTCGGGTTGATCGCCCGGTCGTTCCGGGTCGCCGAGCATGAGTTGCAGATTTCCGCCAGCGTCGGCATTGCCCTGTACCCCGGCAACGGGGAGAGCGCCCAGGAACTGCTGATGAACGCTGACGCCGCGATGTACCACGCCAAGGGCGGCGGCAAGAACGGTTACAGCTTCTTCGACGTTTCGATGAACAGCAACGCGCGCAAGCAACTGCAATTGCTGCAGGACTTGCGGGCGGCGCTGGAGCATGGCGAGTTCAGCCTGCATTACCAACCCAAATTCCATGCGGCCGACGGTCGTCCGGTCGGTGCCGAAGCCTTGTTGCGCTGGGAGCACCCGACCCAGGGCATGCTGATGCCGGACAAGTTCATCGATCTGGCGGAGAAGACCGGGCTGATCATTCCGATTGGCGAGTGGGTGCTCAATGAAGCCTGCCGGCAGATGCGCGAGTGGTACGTACTGGGCTACACCGACTGGCGAATTGCGGTGAACCTGTCGGCGTTGCAGTTCTGCCATGCAGGGCTGGTAAGCAGCGTGGCCAAGGCCTTGGCCACCCACCATTTACCGGCCAACAGCCTGACCCTGGAAATCACTGAAACCACCGCCATGAGTGACGCCGATGCGAGCATGACGGTGTTGCAGGAACTGTCCGACATGGGCGTCGATCTGTCCATCGACGACTTCGGCACCGGTTATTCGAGCCTGATGTACCTCAAGCGTCTGCCGGCCAACGAGTTGAAGATCGATCGCGGTTTCGTCCGCGATCTGGAACACGACAGCGATGACGCGGCCATCGTCTCGGCGATCGTCGCCCTCGGTCAGGCGCTGGGGCTGCGCATCGTGGCTGAAGGCGTGGAAACCGATTCGCAGCAGGACTTCCTGACGCAACTGGGCTGCGATTCACTGCAAGGTTATCTGCTCGGTCACCCGATGCCGGCGGATCGCTTCCTGCAGGACATCGTGCGCGGCAAACAATTGGCGGTGAGCTGAGCCGCTAATCGCAGGTCATGCAAAACCCTGCAATGACGGTTATTCTTGCCCCGACTGTTACGTGTGCATCGGGGGAAAGGCCAGCATGGATAAAGTCATTGTGATCACCGGCGGTGGTCGTGGAATCGGCGCCGCCACCGCGCTGTTGGCTGCCGAGCAAGGCTATCGGATCTGCATCAATTACCAGACCGACGAACAGGCCGCTCACCACGTGCTGGACCAGGTGCGTGAGCGCGGCGCCACGGCCATCGCCGTGCGTGCCGACGTCAGTATCGAAGACGAAGTGATTGCGCTGTTTCACCGGGTTGACACCGAACTGGGCCGCGTCACCGCCCTGGTCAACAACGCCGGCACCGTGGGGCAAAAATCCCGGGTCGACGAAATGTCCGAATTCCGCATTCTCAAGATCATGAAAACCAATGTGCTGGCGCCGATCCTCTGCGCCAAGCACGCGATCCTGCGCATGTCGCCCAAACACGGCGGGCAGGGTGGCAGCATCGTCAATGTTTCTTCGGTCGCCGCGCGGCTGGGCTCGCCGAATGAGTATGTCGATTACGCGGCGTCCAAAGGCGCGCTCGACACGTTCACCATC
>Ga0068821_100683_pt1 | contig 18252 bp, 16 predicted proteins | sample Hof3ISUMetaT_19_FD_68483 | JGI IMG/M metagenome (GOLD analysis project Ga0068821, IMG submission 68483) | Enriched soil aggregate microbial communities from Iowa State university to study microbial drivers of carbon cycling -... | ecosystem: Environmental > Terrestrial > Soil > Agricultural land...
CAGGTCTTGGCGCCCGCGCGTCGATCTATCGCGGGCCGTCCGTTCCGGCAAACGCCGGCATTGTAATGCGCTCAGGTCTTCGGCAGTGTGACGCCGTGCTGGCCCTGGTACTTGCCGCCCCGGTCGGCGTACGAGGTCTCGCAGACTTCGTCGCTTTCAAAGAACAGCACCTGGGCGCAACCTTCGCCGGCGTAGATCTTGGCGGGCAGCGGCGTGGTGTTGGAGAACTCCAGCGTCACGTAGCCTTCCCACTCGGGCTCGAACGGCGTCACGTTGACGATGATGCCGCAGCGCGCATAGGTGCTCTTGCCCAGGCAGATGGTCAGCACGCTGCGCGGAATGCGGAAGTACTCCATCGTGCGCGCCAGCGCGAACGAGTTCGGCGGGATGATGCAGACGTCGCCCTTGAAATCCACGAACGATTTCTCGTCGAAGTTCTTCGGGTCGACGATGGTGCTGTTGATATTGGTGAAGATCTTGAATTCGTCGGCGCAGCGGATGTCGTAGCCGTAGCTCGACGTGCCGTACGACACGATCTTGCGCCCGTCGGCCTCCCGCACCTGGCCGGGTTCGAACGGCTCGATCATGCCGTGCTGTTCCGCCATGCGGCGGATCCACTTGTCGGATTTGATGCTCATAGGGTCGGGAGGGTAAACGCTTAGGCAGAGTGCGCCGAATTGTACAACCAATCCGACCGCGCGCCGCTCAATTGAAGTGATGCCTACGCAACAACTTCCTCGGGCAACCGATGATGGAAGCGTTCGTTCCCCGTGTAGAGCAGGAAATGCTTGCCCGTACACCTTGCGAACAGTGTCAGGTTGACCCGCTGCGCCATCTGGTAGCCCATCTGCGTCACGCCCGAGCGCGATAGCAGGAACGGGATGCCCATCTGCGCGCCCTTGATCACCATTTCGGAAGTCAGGCGCCCGGTGGTGTAGAAGACCTTGTCGTCGCCACGCATGTCTTCCAGCCACATGCGGCCGGCGATCGCATCGACCGCGTTATGGCGGCCCACGTCCTCCACGAACGTCAGCAGTTCGCTGCCGCGGAACAGCGCGCAGCCATGCACCGAGCCCGCCTGCTTGTACACCGACTGCTGCAGGCGAATGGTGTCGATGATGCGGTACAAGGTGTCCTGGTCCAGCGTGGCCCCGGCCGGCAGCCGGACATTGTCGATCTCGTCGAGCAGCGAGCCGAACACCGTGCCCTGCCCGCAACCCGTGGTGACCACGCGGCGCGCGGTGCGTTCCTCGATGCGGTCGATGCCCGTCCGGGTGGTCACTGCGGCCGATTCGGTCTCCCAGTCCACCTGCACGGCGGCGATGTCCTCGATCGACTCGACCAGCCGCTGGTTGCGCAGGTAGCCGAGCACCAGGTGTTCGGGCGCCCCGCCCAGCGTCATCAGCGTGACCAGTTCGCGCTTGTCGAGATAGACCGTGAGCGGGCGCTCGCCGGGCAGGTAAGCCGGGCGGGCACGCCCCAGTTCATCGACGACCTCCACTTCTTCGATCAGGGGAACGGCCGCGTGGGTGAGTTCGGGACGCAGGGGCATGGGTGGCGAAGTCGGGCTGCTCAGGTTTGCCCCACGCCGGCTTTCTAGCGATGGGGCCAGGGTTAAGGCGCCTTTGCGGTCGATTGTACTGCCGCTGCGGCGGCTGGCGCCGGGGGCGCGACGTACGGCCCGGGATCGGCACAGGCGGCGGTCTGCACGGGGTCGTGCGTGGCATTGCCGCGGGCTTTCATGTCACCGTAGTAGCGCGCCGCGATCCTGTCCTGCGACTTGCACAGCTGGAACGCCGCAACCTTGTCGGCCCAGGCCGTACGCGCCTTCGTCTCTGCCGCCTTGGCCTGCTGCGCATCGGTCGGCGTCGGCAGCTTGGCCAGCGCGCCCTGGGTACCCATGGCGCCGGCGGCCAGGGCTATCAGCATCAGCATGCGTTTCATAACCAGTATCCGCTGAAAGGGTGCCATGCCGGTGCCTCAAGCTTCGCCGGGATTGCGCCGGCGCGCCGCCTTGGGCTCCGGCGTCGCCGAGCGCTGGACCGGGATCTTGCCGGCCTTGATGTCGTCATACCAGTGCTCGTGATGCTCCTTGGCCCAGGCCTCGTCGACCCAGCCGTCGCGCATGGCACGGTAGGCGCCTTCCATGCCGATGGTGCCCATGTAGATATGGCCAAGCGACATCGCGATCATCAGCACCGCGGCGATGCCGTGGATCACGTTGGCGATCTGCATGGTGGCGCGATAGTACTCGAGCCCGGGCACGATCATGTCGAGCACCCAGCCGGATGCGGACAGGATCAGGCCGAAGATCACCAGGCCCGCCCAGAACCACATCTTCTCGCCGGCGTTGAAGCGGCCGCTCGGCACATGCTTGCCGCTTGCCAGGCCACCGAGACTGGTCAGCCAGTGCAGGTCATCGCGGCTTGGCAGGTTGCTGCGCACAAAGATCACAAAGGCGACGATGATCGACAGCGTGAACACCGGGCCGGCCAGGTTATGGATGTTCTTCAGCAGGTAGGTGAGCCAGCCGAACAGCGTATGGCCCATCAACGGCAGCAGGAAATGCTTGCCGAACAGCATCACGATGCCCGAGACCGCGAGCAGCACGAACGCGATCGCCATGGTCCAGTGGACGATGCGCTCGAACGGCGTAAAGCGTTCGATCATGCGTCCGGTGCGCGGCTCGCGCAGCGGGATCGTGCCGCGCCAGAGGAAGAAGCCGAGGATCGCCAGCGGCACCACCACCAGCAGCCAGCCGCCCCACACCGTGATCACGCCATTGCGGAACAGCCGCCACTGCTGCCCCGTGCGCTGGATCAGCACGCCGGCTTCCTTGTACGGCAGACTGCTGTAGTGGGCCTGGTCGGAATTGACTTCGCGCCAGACTGGCGCATTGTTGCCGGGCTGCGTCAGCGTGCGTTCCTTCTGCGACCGCGCCTCATTGGCGATGTCGCGGCGCGGCACGTTGAAGATGTTCTCCGAGGCAATGCCGGCATATGGCTGCACCGGATGCGTTGCCGGGTTGTTCGCGTCAGCCGCTTGCGTGGGCTGAATCTGCGGGGCCTGGGCGGCTTGCGGCGCCGAGGCCGGCGCCTGCGCGGCAGCGCCACCGCTGGCGAACGTCAACATGGCCAGGGCGCCTGCGGCAAGCCAGGCACGCCAGCCGCACATATTCTGCGTGGGCCTCATATGCGCTCCTTCGGGTCGTCACCCCGCCCTGCCTGCGGTGCAGTCATGGCGTGCGGTTGTATTCGTTCTGCAGCTGGTTGCGCTGTCGGATCTGGTTGGTCCAGCTGGTCTTGTCACCGGCCGTCCAGCCCTTGACGACGAACGGGTCGTCCGGTGCGCCCTGGTAGGCAACCGCATCCGACTTCTTGTGCGAGGCCGTCGTGGTCTGCGGCTTCTCGCCACAGCCCGCGAGCAGCAGTCCGGCCACGGCCAGCATGGCCGCCATCGGAATGCGCGTCATGATGGTTGCCCTCCGTTGCCGCTGGTAGGAGCAGGGTTGGCCGGTGCGGCAGGTGCCGCCGGTGCAGCGGGCGCCTGCTGGGCGCCGCCGCGATTCCCGTATGCGGTGCCCCAGCCCCACACATCGCCGCCCTTGCCGCGCTTGATCACGCGGTTGCGCAGGATGTCGGCGATCACGTCGCCGTCGCCGCCGAGCAGCGCCTTGGTCGAGCACATTTCCGCGCACAGCGGCAGCTTGCCCTCGGCCAGCCGGTTGCGGCCGTATTTCTCGAACTCCGCTTCGGAGCCGTTCTTCTCGGGGCCGCCCGCGCAGAAGGTGCACTTGTCCATCTTGCCGCGCACGCCGAAGGTGCCGGTGGACGGAAACTGTGGCGCGCCGAACGGGCACGCGTACGAGCAGTAGCCGCAGCCAATGCAGACGTCCTTGTCGTGCAGTACCACGCCGTCCTCGGTGCGGTAGAAGCAGTCGACCGGGCAGACCGCCATGCACGGCGCATCCGAGCAGTGCATGCAGGCCACGGAGATCGACTTCTCCGCCCCGACCATGCCGTCGTTGATCGTGACCACGCGGCGCCGGTTGACGCCCCACGGCACCTCGTTCTCGTTCTTGCAGGCAGTGACGCAGCTGTTGCACTCGATGCAGCGTTCGGCGTCACAGATAAATTTCATGCGTGCCATGGTTTCATCCTGCCCTTATGCAAAGCGTTCGATCTGGCAAATGGTGGTCTTGGTTTCCTGCATCATCGTCACCGAGTCGTACCCGTACGTCGTACCCGTGTTGACGGCCTCGCCACGCACGACCGGCATGGCGCCATCCGGGTAGTACGTCTTCAGGTCCTTGCCCTGCCACCAGCCCGAGAAATGGAACGGGATAAACGCGGTGTCCGGGCCGACGCGTTCCGTCACGAGCGCGCGCACCTTGAGGGTGGCGCCGGTAGGCGTCCTGACCCAGCAGAAGTCGCCATTGCGGATGCCGCGCTGGGACGCGGCGACCGGATTGATCTCGACGAAGTTCTCCTGCTGCAGTTCGGCCAGCCACGGGTTCGACCGGGTCTCCTCGCCGCCGCCCTCGTATTCCACCAGGCGGCCCGAAGTCAGGATGATCGGGAACTTCTCGTAGACCTTGTTCTCGACGTTGCGCTGCTGCACGGTCTTGTACAGCGTGGGCAGGCGCCAGAACGCCATCTTGTCGTCGTGGGTCGGGTACTTCGCGACCATGTCGGGCCGCGTCGAGTACAACGGCTCGCGGTGCTGCGGGATCGGGTCAGGGAAGTTCCACACCACGGCACGCGCCTTGGCGTTGCCGAACGGATGGCAGCCATGCACCTTGAGCACCACGCGCTGGATGCCGCCCGACAGGTCGGTCTTCCAGTTCTTGCCTTCGGCGGCCTTTTTCTCGGCATCCGTCAGGTCGTCCCACCAGCCCAGCTTCTTGAGGAGCACGTGATCAAACTCGGGATAGCCCGTCGTGATCTCGGCCCCCTTCGAGTACGAACCGTCCTCGGCCAGCAGGTTGACGCCGTCGCGCTCCACGCCGAAGTTCGCGCGGAAATTGCCGCCGCCTTCCATCACGTGCTTGCTGGTGTCGTACAGGTTGGGCGAGCCCGGATGCTTGAGTTCCGGGTTGCCGTAGCACGGCCACGGCAGGCCGAAGTAGTCGCCGGTCAGGTCATAGCCGGTCTCGGCATCCTTGCCGCCTTTGCAGAGCAACGTCTTCACGTCGAACATCTGCATATTGCGCATATGCGCCTTGAGTCGTTCCGGCGACTGGCCGGTGTAGCCGATGGTCCAGTTGCTGCGGTTGATTTCGCGCAGGATCGACTCGATCTCCGGCTCCATCCACGTGCGCCCGGCGCGCTTCACCTCGATCATCTTGTAGTTCTTCGACAGCTCCTTGCCAAAGCCGAGCTTGTCCGCGAAGGCCTGCATGATGGTGTGGTCGGGCATCGATTCGAACAGCGGCTCGATCACCTTGTCGCGCCATTGCAGCGAACGGTTGGACGCCGTGCACGAACCCGAGGTCTCGAACTGCGTGCAGGCCGGCAGCAGGTAGACCGCGCGGTTCGGGTTGACCTTTTCGCCTTCCGCGCCCGGCATGTTGGCCATGGCCGCGGTGGCGGACGGATACGGGTCGACCACCACCAGCAGGTCGAGCTTGTCCATCGCCTTCTTCATTTCCAGGCCGCGCGTCTGCGAGTTCGGCGCATGGCCCCAGAAGAACACGCCGCGCACGTTGTTGTCCTGGTCGAGCAGCTCGTTCTTCTCGGTGACCAGGTCGATCCAGCGCGACACGGTCGAGCCGGACTTCTCCATCATCGCCTGCGAGACGAACTGCTTCTTGATCCATTCATAATCGACGTTCCACACCGCCGCATAGTGCTTCCACGCGCCCGTGGCCAGGCCATAGTAGCCAGGCAGCGAATCCGGATTGGGGCCGACGTCGGTGGCGCCCTGCACGTTGTCATGGCCGCGGAAGATGTTGGCGCCGCCACCGGAGACGCCGATATTGCCGAGCGCAAGCTGCACGATGCACGACGCGCGCACGATGGCGTTGCCGATCGAGTGCTGGGTCTGGCCCATGCACCAGACCAGCGTGCTGGGCCGGTTCTTCGCCATGATCTCGGCGACCATCTTCACCTGCGCCTCGGGCACGCCGCAGACTTCCTCGACCTTGTCCGGCGACCACTTGGCCAGGATATCTTCCTTGACCTTGTCCATGCCGTAGACGCGGTCGTGCACGAACTTCTGGTCGTCCCATCCATTCTGGAAGACGTGGTACAGCACCCCGAACAGGAAGGCGATGTCGGTGCCCGAGCGGATGCGCACGTAGTGGTCCGCCTTCGCGGCCGTGCGCGTGAAGCGCGGGTCCACCACGATCACCTTGCAACCATTTTCCTTCGCATGCAGCAGGTGCAGCATCGATACCGGGTGCGCCTCGGCCGCGTTGGAGCCGATATACAGAGCCGCTTTCGAGTTCTGCATATCGTTGTACGAGTTAGTCATGGCCCCGTAGCCCCAGGTGTTCGCCACGCCCGCCACGGTGGTGGAGTGGCAAATGCGCGCCTGGTGGTCAGTATTGTTGGTGCCGAAGAACGACACCCATTTGCGCATGAGGTAGGACTGCTCGTTGCTATGCTTGGACGAGCCGATGAAGAACATGGAATCCGGTCCGGTCTGCTGGCGGATCTCCTTCATCTTCGCGGTGATCTCGTCGAGCGCCTGGTCCCAGCCGATGCGCTGGTACTTGCCGTTGACCAGCTTCATCGGGTACTTCAGGCGATATTCGCCATGGCCGTGCTCGCGCAGCGCGGCGCCCTTGGCGCAGTGCGCGCCCATATTGATGGGCGAGTCGAACACCGGTTCCTGCCGCACCCAAACGCCGTTCTGCACCACGGCATCGACCGCGCAGCCTACCGAGCAGTGGCCGCACACGGTGCGCCTCACCACGATGCCGCCCTTGCCTTCCGCGGCCGCGACGGTCTTGTCGTCCGCGGCATCGGCCTTGCGCAGCAGCGTCAGTTGCGAGGCCGCCAGTCCGGCCCCGACACCAATGCCGGAGCGCTTGAGAAAACTGCGCCGGTCCATGGTCGGCATGGCGCCGGCCAGGCCCGCGGCGAGCCGCATGGAAAGGCGGCCGGCTCCCGACGCATTAGTCTGAGCGAGGTTGTCAGCCAGCCGGGTCGATGTGCCCTGCGCCGCGCGCTTGCGGGTCAAGATCATGTCTCACCTCAACAGAGGAAAGCAGCAAATGCCGGACTGGCGGCGCCGGATGGCCCGGCCCGCCGGCGTGCTCACACCAGCGTGGTGCGGTAGTACTTGCGAATGTGCTCGGACACCCGGTAGCCCGCTTGGTCCGACGGCACGTCGGTGGACTCCGGGATGGCGGCGCTCTGGACCGGCACGGCCGGACCCCGCGCGGTCAGCGACGCTGCGCCAGCGGCGGCAGCGACAACTCCAGCGCCCGCAAGAAAACTGCGGCGCGCGACCCTCGGTTGCGTCTCTTTCATGTGAGGCACTCCTCGGTTCGGCACGGGCATGCCGATGATTCAGCCGTTATGCGTTGTTATGCATATTCTAGGTGCAATATCGCTGAAAAACCATGGAGTTACCGGGTTAATCCCTATTACCGAAGACAATGCAGTCAATGCATTTCGAGCGCCATGGCCTCGACATCCGCGAAGGCCTGCATCAATCCGGCAACGCTGCGATAGAAGCGCGCTTTCGGATGGCCGCCTAATGCATCGCACAATTTCCCGATCCACGGCTGAAGGTGCTGCGCGTAAAAGCGCTGTTGTTCGCCGAGGTTGGACACGGCGACATCATCGCCCGCCACGAGAAAACGCATCACCTCGCACAGCGCGGCGACGTGGTCCTCGGTTTCGCTGACATTGTCGTGCCGTACCAGCCCATAGCGGGCCAGGTCGTCACGCAAGACCACCAGCGGGCGCTCGTTCAGGAAGCCGGTGAGGTAAAAGGAGCCGTACAGGAAGACCTCCTGGCGCCCCACGCCGAGGAACAGTTCTCGGTACTCGTCGGCGGCCTCGGCCTCGCTGGTGGTGGACGCCGCATCGCACAACGCGTTCCACGCCCGGCCGAGTATCGTGTCCGAACTTTCGTCCGGCGCGCGGTTGGCGGCGATGTGATGGAGCAGCGCCGCGTCCGGCGCGCGATAGAACAGCGTAGCGAGCAGCCCATACAAATCGGCGCGGGCAATGTCCTCGGTATCGTCTTCGGGCGCGGCGGTCAGCTGGATCGGCTGGAAATCTGTCATGTCGTGATGTTTCTCGTCTGGGCGGAAATGCTTACCGGAGCGTGGCGCCGCTGATCGCCCCCGGGTCGCGCTCCATCATGTCGACTACCCGGCAATCGGGGCACATCTTGAGGCGCTCGGCGGCCGCGCCGGCAAAGGCCGGGTGTCCGGCCAGGCGCACCAGCATCGACTCCACCATCTGCGCGGTGCCGAACGGCTTGGCGCAGCGCACGCAATGGAACGGCTGCGATTCATTGAGCGTCACGGCGCGCCGCGCGGCATCGCCGGTCAGCAGGCGCGGCACGAGCGTGATGGCGTTCTCCGGGCAGGTCTTCTCGCACAGGCCGCACTGCACGCAGTTACGCTCCAGGAAGCCAAGCACCGGGCGCTCCGGGTTGTCGCGCAGGGCCTGGGTCGGGCACGCGCCGACGCAGGCCATGCAGAGCGTGCAAGCCGCCGTGTCGACGGCCACCGCCCCGAACGGTGCTCCCGCAGGCAGCGGCACGATGTCGGCCGGGGCCGGCGCGTGCCGCACGAGGTGGTCGAGCGCGAACTCGAGCATCTCGCGCTTGGCGGCCACGGCACCGAATGGCGCAGGCGGCAACGCTTGCCGCGCGGGGCGCAGCGCGGCGAGTCCCTGGTCCAGCGACGCCGCATCGTTCGCCTCGACCAGCGACACCGCCTCGCCGTCGTAGCCGAGCCCGGCCAGCAGCGACCGCGCGACATCGATCTGCCCGATCAATGCGGTACGGTACTGCGGCGCCTCGTCGCCGGTCAGCAGCACCGCCACGCGCGCCGCGCCCCAGCACAGCGCCGCGAGCCAGAGTTCCAGCCCCGCCGAAGCCGGATGAAACACCTGCACCGGCATCACGTTCGGCGGCACGCCTTGTGCCCGCCCGGCGCGCGCGGCACGCCCCAGCGCCAGGATGGCCGGCGTGCCGGTCGCTTCCCCGTGCAGCAACACCACGGCATCGCGCCCGCCCGCCGCCCGGTAGGCCGACAGCAGCGTGCGCAAGCGCGTGCCCAGCATCTCCGGCCCCGGGTACGCGTAGCTGATCGCGCCGCTCGGGCAGACCGTGGTACATGCGCCGCAGCCCATGCACAGATTGGGCGTGACCTCGATGCGGCCCTTGCCGTCATGCCATTGCGAGCGGATGGCCTGCGTCGAGCAGATGTCGATGCACGCGGTGCAGCCGGTGGTCTGGTTGCGGCCGTGGGCGCAGAGGCTCTCCTTGTAGCGGAAGAACTTGGGCTTCTCGAATTCGCCGACCAGTTGCGTCAGGGCCAGCGCCTGTTGCTGCTGGCGCAGCGCATCCGCGCCCGCATGCAGGTAGCCTTGCGGCGGCTCGTGCATCGTGAAGGCCGGCGCATCGTTGAGATCGAAGACGAGGTCGAAGCGGCCCTCGGAGATCGCCGGCGGCCGGTCGAAGTCGATCGCGGCCGCCGCGCCGCATGCCCGCACGCAATCGCGGTGCGCGCGGCAACGGTCCAGGTCGATCTGGTAGCTGAAGTCGATCGCGTGTTCGGGGCAGGCTTCGATGCAGGCATTGCACCGGGTGCAGAGATCGAGATCGATGGGATTCGCGCGCCCCGCACCGGTCTCCCAGGTGGCCGCAAAGGCGCCGAGCCAGCCGGCCAGCGTCTTCAGCGTGCCACTGTGGACGGGGCAGGCGCGATCCGCGGGCGCGATACCGGGCTCCACGCGGCTGTGGGGTGTTGAACCGGAAGGCAGCAGCACGGTGACTTCGAGCGCCATGGCCGCGAGACGCCCGGCCCACGGCAAGGCGCGGTCGGCGGGACCCATCACCAGCACGGCGCCTTCGGAGCGGTAGTCCACCACCGGCACGGGATCCGGCTCGGGCAAGGCGGCCACGGCCAGCAAGGCCGCGATCTTCGCGTTGGCGGTTTTCGGGTCGCGCCTGGCGCCCTGGGACCAGCCGCCAGTCTCGCGGATATTCACGAAGCGCACGGGCGCGGCCACCACGGCACGGCCATCGGTGCCGCGCGCGGACTGGGCCGCGACTTCGGTGAACAGGTGCCGCTCCTGCGTGCAGGCGACGATCACATCATCGGTGCCGTCGAGCGCGGCGGTGAAAGCGCCGATCTCCCTGCGGCACAGCAGCCGGTGAACCTTCAGCGGCTCACCGTTGGCACCGTTGGCCTGGGACAGCGCCGCTCCGTCAAGCGGCATGGTGTCATTGCAATTGCAGATCAGCGTCGGCATGGCGAATCCGGCTGACCGGCCCGGGCGCCCTTTCTTGCGAGGGTCTGCAGGCCGGGAATTGTGGGAGACCTATTGTAGGCCGGGCGTATGCGGGCAGCTACGCGTGTTTGTCCGGGTCTGGTGCAATGGACTCGACCGATGGCGTGCGAACATCGGCATGGTTCGGTTCCTTTTCCGGCAAGGCCGCGACGGACGCTGCTGCGGATTCCGGCAACGCCGCGAACCCTGTCTCTTCCGGGGCTTCCGCGGCTTCCTCGTCATCGAACAACCCCAGCGTCCTGGACTGGGTCAGGCGCCGCAGCACATCGGGCGGAATCGGGTCTGGCTTGCCGTAGTCGTCGATATAGGTGTCGAGGCCATCCATCACATTGAAGTGCGGATCGGCAAACAAGGTCTTGAGCGCGGCACGCTTGACGCCCTCGTCCACGCCGCGCGCGACAAAGCGCGCAATGTTGTCGCCGGGTCGCAGCAGCGCCACATCCGACATGGTGGGGAGATCCACTGGCGCTTCGGTGGGCGTTGCAGGAACCTGCGCGTCGGCAGCGGGCAGCGGCTCGGGCTGAACCGGTTCGGCAACCGGCGGCTCGTCCGGCACGGAAGCGCCCTCCCGCACCGCGGCCTTGCGGCGCGACCAGCGTGACAGGAAGGACGATTCGCTCATGGCCGGCAGCGGTCAGTAGCGCGCGCGATCCTCCGGCGCCTTGAACGACTCGGGCCGGCGACGCTGCTTCGGTTCGGGACGGTAGTTCTGGTCGACGTAAGCCTGCAGCCATTCGCGCTGGTCGGGGGCAAGCGGCACGTTCTCCACGGTTTCGCCGGCATCGAGCCAGCGCCCCGCTTCGTTGTAGGACAGTGACACGGTGACGGGCACGGGCCGCGCCTCGTCGGCGGGAACCTCTTCCTGCATGCGCCAGTGCACGAACCAGCAGGGCTGCGTCGAGGTCAGGTTGAGGTAATAGCCTTCGCCCTGGTCATGGAACAGCGCGACCTCGAAACCGGGATAGAGCCAGCGCGCGCCGTGCTGGTCCTGTTCCAGGCACATGGGCACGGCGCCGAACTCGCCCAGGTCGGGCCAGACCGCTTCCAGCTCCCATTTCCAGGACTGCCAGCGACTTGCCAGCGCCACCCTTCGCATGACTACCGCCATGGTGACGGCGGGGCGGGCTTGCGGCGCGGGCATGTCCATGGCGTTGGCCTCAGGTGTTCTGCACGACGATGCTGGGAAACTTGCTGGTCATGTCGCGCGCCTTGTCGGCCACCTTGATTGCCACCTTGCGCGCGATGCCGCGATACAGCTCCGCCACCGGGCTGTCGGGATCGGCCACCACCGTGGGGCGGCCCGAATCGGCCTGCTCGCGGATCGACAGGTTCAGCGGCAGGCTGCCAAGCAGGTCCACGCCGTAGTCGGCACACATCTTCTCGCCGCCACCCTGGCCAAAGATATGTTCGACATGGCCGCAGTTCGGGCAGCAGTACACCGCCATGTTCTCGACGATGCCCAGGATCGGAATGCCCACCTTCTCGAACATCTTGAGGCCCTTCTTGGCGTCCAGCAGCGCGATGTCCTGCGGCGTGGTCACGATCACCGCGCCGGTCACGGGCACCTTCTGCGACAGCGTGAGCTGGATGTCGCCAGTGCCGGGGGGCATGTCGACGATCAGGTAATCCAGGTCATGCCAGTTGGTCTGGCGCAGCAGCTGTTCCAGCGCCGACGTGACCATCGGGCCGCGCCATACCATCGGGTTGTCCTGTTCGATCAGGAACCCGATCGAGTTGGCCTGCAGGCCGTGGCCTTCGAGCGGCTCCATGGTCTGGCCGTCGGAGGACTCCGGGCGGCCGTCGATGCCCAGCATCATCGGCAGGCTGGGACCGTAGATGTCGGCATCCAGCATGCCTACGCGCGCGCCTTCGGCGGACAGGGCCAGTGCCAGGTTGACCGCCGTGGTCGATTTGCCGACGCCGCCCTTGCCCGAGGCCACGGCGATCACGTTTTTCACGCCAGTTAGCAGCTTGACGCCGCGCTGCACCGCATGCGCGACGATCTTCATGCTGACGCTGACGCTTACATTGCTGACGCCGGGGAGCTGCCGCACGGCAGCCACCACCAGCTTGCGGATCGGCTCGACCTGGCTCTTGCCCGGGTAGCCCAGTTCCAGCTCCAGCGACACGTCGCCGCCGTCCACGCGGATATTCCTGGCCGAGCGGGTGGACACCAGGTCCTTGCCCGTGTTGGGGTCGATGACCGTACGCAGGACTTCCGTGACCTGTTCAGTGCTGAGGCTCAAGACAAACTCCGCTGTGATGGTGAGGGTGGGGACGGACTAATGTATCAAAGTATGCAGCAGCGGCCATCAGGACCGCGAATCGGCGCCCAAGCCCTTTCGGGCCTTGTGGGATTACAGACATTTACAAATCTCACAAGGTTGCACTTGTGCGCGCGCCGCCATATCCATATTGTAGTGCCGCAGTGTTTGCACAAGGCCCCGTCCTGCGCGTCCGGATCGATGCGGGGGCACGGTGGGTGCGCCGGGCGTTACTATCAGCGTTACCATCCTCGATGCAGCAATCCAAAATACTTCTACGGGAACATTCAGAAGGAGAAAGCATGAAATTCAAGTTCGCCACCATCTCGCTCGCCGCGGTCACGGTTCTGGCCGCCGGCTGCGCCACCGAACAACAGACCCACACGGCCGTCGGGACCGGCGTGGGCGCTGCAGTAGGCGCGGGCCTGGGCAACCTGATCGGCGGCAATACCACTGGCACGCTGGTCGGCGCGGCAGTGGGCGGCGCGCTCGGCGGTACTGCCGGCTACAACTGGAACGCCATCCGCGGCAAGCTGAACAAGGACACGGCCGGCACCGGGACGCAGATCACCGAACAGCCGGACGGCTCACTCAAGGTCAATATCCCGAGCCAGGTCACGTTCGATACCGACAGCGCCACCATCAAGCCGTCGTTCCGCTCGGTGCTGGACCAGGTGGCCCAGACGCTGGGTCAGCACCAGGACGTCAGCGCCAACGTCGTCGGCCATACCGACAGCACCGGCAACGCGCAATACAACATGCAGCTGTCCCAGCGCCGCGCCCAGAGCGTGGCGGGCTACCTGGGTGACCGCGGGGTCGCCCGCACCCGTCTCTCCGCCGAAGGCCGGGGCCAAACCCAGCCCGTGGCGGACAACGCCACCGAGGCCGGACGGGCACAAAATCGCCGCGTTGAAATTTTTTTGAAACCAATTCAGGGATGACCCAGTCATAGAAACAGGTACCGCTTGCCACCGTTGCTGGCTCGCGATTGGTGGCTGACCTCCCGGGCGGTACCTGATTTCTCCTCCTTTTCCGTTGTGGAAAGCTGCGCCGGCGCTGACCGGCGCTTTTTTTTGGCCCGCAAGACGTAAAGTGCGTCACGCATCGCTTTTCCGCCCGCGCCGGTTTCACCATGCGCAATACCGGTCTCGCCGGGCGGTGCTTGCTAGAATAGCCCTTTCGCAGCCGGCGCCCGGCCTCGCCGCGGCTGCCGTCGCAGATCGCTTCCCCGTCATCCCCACCGGCTCTTTTCCATGACCGCACGTCGTATCCTCGTTACATCTGCCTTGCCATATGCCAACGGCCAGATCCATATCGGCCACCTGGTGGAGTACATCCAGACTGACATCTGGGTGCGCTTCCAGCGCATGATGGGCAACGAGGTCTACTACGTCGGCGCCGACGACACGCACGGCACGCCTGTCATGTTGCGGGCCGAGAAGGAAGGCATTACGCCGAAGCAGCTGATTGACCGCGTGTGGACCGAGCACAAGCGCGACTTCGACAGCTTCCTGGTGTCGTTCGACAACTACTACAGCACCGACGCGGAGGAAAACCGCGCGCTGTGCGAAAAAATCTACCTGGCGCTGAAGGCCGACGACCTGATCGCCGAGCGCGAGGTCGAGCAGTTCTTCGACCCGGTCAAGAACATGTTCCTGCCGGACCGCTTCATCAAGGGCGAGTGCCCGAAGTGCGGCGCCAAGGACCAGTATGGCGACTCGTGTGAAGTGTGCGGCACCACCTACGTGCCGACCGACCTGAAGAACCCGTACTCGGTGGTGTCCGGCGCCACGCCGGTGCGCAAGTCGTCCACGCACTTCTTCTTCAAGCTGTCCGACCCGCGCTGCGAAACCTTCCTGCGCGAGTGGGTGGCCGATCTGGCGCAGCCCGAAGCCGCCAACAAGATGCAGGAATGGCTGGGCAGCGAAGGCGAAGCCTCGACCCTGTCCGACTGGGACATCTCGCGCGACGCGCCTTACTTCGGCTTCGAGATCCCCGGCGCACCGGGCAAGTACTTCTATGTGTGGCTGGACGCGCCGATCGGCTACTACGCCAGCTTCAAGAACCTGGCCGAGAAGAAGGGCATTGACTTCGACGCCTGGGTCGGCCCGCACTCCACGGCCGAGCAGTACCACTTCATCGGCAAGGACATCCTGTATTTCCACACGCTGTTCTGGCCGGCCATGCTGCGCTTCTCGGGCTACCGCACGCCGACCAACGTGTTCGCGCATGGCTTCCTGACGGTGGATGGCGCCAAGATGAGCAAGTCGCGCGGCACCTTCATCACCGCGCAGAGCTATGTCGACACCGGCATGAACCCGGAATGGCTGCGCTACTACTTCGCCGCCAAGCTCAATGCGAGCATGGAAGACCTGGACCTGAACCTGGACGACTTCATCGCCCGCGTCAACAGCGACCTGATCGGCAAGTACGTCAACATCGCCAGCCGCGCGGCCGGTTTCCTGGTCAAGCGCTTCGAAGGCAAGGTCGACGAAGCCGCGCTGGCGCACCCGCTGCTCGAGCAGCTGCGCGAAGCCGCGCCGCAGGTCGCCCAGCTGTATGAAGCGCGCGAGTACAGCAAGGCGCTGCGCCTGGTGATGGAGCTGACCGCAGCCGTCAATGCCTTCGTCGATGCCGAAAAGCCGTGGGAACTGGCCAAGGACGAAGCCAAGCGCGCCGCGCTGCACGCCGCGTGCTCGGTGTCGCTGGAAGCCTTCCGCCTGTTGACGATCTACCTGAAGCCGGTGGTGCCGACCATGGCCGCCGGCGTCGAGCGCTTCCTCAACGTCGAGCCGCTCGACTGGCGCGCCATCGACAAGCAGCTGTCGGCCGCGAGCCCGGTGCAGCCGTACCAGCACCTGATGACCCGTGTCGATGCCAAGCAAGTCGACGCGCTGCTGGCCGCGAACCGCGAATCGCTGCAGGCCGCGGCGCCGGCCGCTTCGGCATCGGCCGCATCGATCGAGCCGGTCGCGGACACCATCACGATCGACGATTTTGCCAAGATCGATTTGCGCGTTGCGAAGATCGTTGAATGCCAGAAGGTGGAAGGTTCCAGCAAGCTGCTGCAGCTCACGCTCGACCTCGGCGAAGGCCGCACACGCAATGTGTTCTCGGGGATCCAGTCGGCCTACTCGCCGGAACAGCTGGTGGGCAAGCTGACCGTGGTGGTCGCCAACCTGGCGCCGCGCAAGATGAAATTCGGCGTGTCGGAAGGGATGGTGCTGGCCGCGTCGGCGGCGGATGAGAAGGCCAATCCGGGGCTTTACATCCTGGAACCGCACAGTGGGGCGGTGCCGGGAATGCGGATTGGCTGATTGGCTGATCGGTCTCGCGGAATGCAAAGGGCGGCGCCTTCGGGCAGCCGCCGTTTTTTTTGCAGCAGACCAGTCACCCCCCGCCCATGCGGGACGGATCGTCGCTCCGCGACGTCGTCGTGACCATGCCGTCAGGATTGAAGTGCACATTGAAGAACGCCTTCTCCTGCGAGGATTCCCACCACCGGTAGCCCCACACCTCCTCCTTCTTCAACGCGAACTTCTCGACCTTGGTCGGCTTGCCGAGCATGCGCCGGACCTGGTCCTGGTTCATCCCGGGCCGCACGCGCGCGAAATTCTCCGCGGTCAGGACCTGCTCGATGCGTCCAACCTTGCCATCGGCATCGATTGTCACCATCCACGTGGTGGCGCCCTCCGGTCCGCGCGGATATTCGAGCCGCCGCGCACCGTTCTCTTCCTCCCACGTGGTCTCCGGCTTGCCGGCCTGGCGCAGGACGTCAGCCTCGGTGGACTGCCCCGGCGCGATACCCTTGAACAGTTCGCTGTCCGGCTTGACCGAGTTCCACGTCGCACGCGCGGTATCGCCGGCCTTCTTCATGGCTTCATCGACCTTCCGCTGGTCGCAGCCAAACAACGCAAGCAAGGAAGCGAACAGTCCCATGGCGGCAAGGCGTCGCGGCGACGCATAAGTTGGCGGGTAACGGTCAACGCTTGACCGGCTCGGCGACAGCAGCCGATGCGGCCTGTGCCGCGCCTTCGAGATCGGATTCCGTGTTGCCATCCTCCTGGCTCCTTCTGGTGCCGCTGCGATTCGAAGCTCCGGAGAACAGGACGCCCCAGTTGTCGAAGCGGCGGTTGAACAACACCGACAGGCCGTTGATCGATCCGCCCTTGGCGATCAGCGACCAGCGCCGCGAAAACGCCCAGGTCAGCTTGACCACGTTGGACGCCGACGTCAGGCTCTGCTCGTAACCGACCGCGAGCTTGTCGGTCACGGCCTTGCCCACGCTCACCACCTGCTGGTCGTTCAGGCCGGCGGTGGACGGACCGATCGAGAACTCGTCGAGCCCGAAATGCTGCACGACGCCCTTCCCCGCCTTGCCGCCAAGCATGCCGAGCGCGGCGCCACCCAGCGCCGCACCGCCGAGCTGCTTCTGCTGGCCCGCCGCGGCGCTTTCCGCACCATAGCCGAACATCAGCCATGACAGCTTGTCTTCCTCCGGCACATTGGGCTCGGACACCAGCCGCACGCGCGGCAGCCGCACCGTGCCGGTCACTTCCACGCCGGCTTCGACCTCCTGGCCGCGACGCATCGCGCGGATGTACATGTTCGGATTGTCGATCGGGCCGTTGAAGTTGATGGTACCGCGTTCGATGTTCAGCTTGCGGCCGAAGGCCTCGTAGGTGCCCTCGGTCACGCGCACGGTGCCCGTGGCCTTCATCGGCGAGAGCGGCTCGCTGAGTACCGTCATCTGACCGGCCAGCTTGAGATCGGCACCAGCGCCACGGAACCGGAAGTCATTGCCGAGATCCACGGCGACCTCGATCAGCGGGCTGAACTTGCTCGCGGGCTTGGATTCCGGCGCCGGCGTGGCTGCCGTCTTCAGCTCGCGCTGATCCTTGCGGCGCACCACCACGACGTCGTCGCCGAGCACCGGGGCGCCGGCCTTCGGCAGGTCGAACAGGCCGCGGTCGACGCGGAACTTGCCGCGAATCGCCATTTGCCGGTTCTCGTTGCCGATGGTCGCATTGCCCGACAGGATCAGCGTGCGTTCAGGGCTCGCGAACAACTGCAGCTTGTCGGCAACGATCCTGGCCGTCAGGTTCGGATCGGCCTCGCCCAGCTTGACGTTGCCGGTGGCGGTGAGCTTGCCGTCGCCGCCGCGGAACTCGACCTGCTTCAACTCCACCGTGTTCTGGTCCAGCACGATGCGCACGATGCCGTCGGTCAGGCGAATGCCCAGGTCATACATCGTCAGGGCAATACTGTCGCCATCGACCGTGCCCGTGAGCACCGGCGCGCCGACGCTGCCGGAAAGCCGCAGCGCGGCCGCCAGCTTGCCTTCGAAGGCATACTGCGGCCCGCTCAGCGCTTCCAGCGACTTCAGACGAGGCACGTCGGCCTGCACCGTGCCGCCCAGCGTCGAGGCCGGCCCCACGCTGAGCAAGCCCTGGTCCGGCACCAGTCCTGCCGACACATCGACGGCAACCTTGCCGATGCGCTCG
>Ga0068821_103248_pt1 | contig 16915 bp, 13 predicted proteins | sample Hof3ISUMetaT_19_FD_68483 | JGI IMG/M metagenome (GOLD analysis project Ga0068821, IMG submission 68483) | Enriched soil aggregate microbial communities from Iowa State university to study microbial drivers of carbon cycling -... | ecosystem: Environmental > Terrestrial > Soil > Agricultural land...
CCCCACCCTGGTGCCGCGCCAGCCTGATCGGCAAAGCTGGCGAATCTACTGGCCTAAGGTCATTTGACAACCAGATCCAGTCGGAGAGTTTTGGCTATTTCTGCCCACCCGTCCCTACAACAGGCTAACTTTAACGTCGAGTGGGATGTCGAGGACTCGGCGTTTTGACCGTGCTATTTCAATGACTGAATCCAGGGACTGATGCGTTGAAAAATTCACGACCGTTAACCGTAGAAAACCCTGGTTCCGGACTGGCCGACACTGACCAAAGACTGTGGCGAATGTATGTGTTGCCCGGCAGCATCCTGTTAACCGGATTGGTTCTTTCCGTAGCGCTCGGCATCCTGGATTTGCGTGAGAAGCGGCATCAATCCGAAACCCAGGTCACGTCCCAACTGGCTGGCGTACGGTCTCACGTTGAAGCGCAAATACGATCCAGATTCGATGTAACGGAAGGACTTGCCCAGCTCCTGCGCCTGGACGGTGGTATCTCCCCTGAGCACTTCCAGGGAATGTCGAAACTGGCGATGGCATCACAACCCGACATTCGCCACATCGCCCTTGCACCCAATGACGTGGTTCGCGATGTCTTTCCCCTGGAAGGAAACGAGCGTGTCGTAGGTTTGGACTACCGCACAGTACCCGATCAATTTGGCGCGCTCCTGCGTTCTCGGGAAATCAAGGCACCTCTTTTGGCCGGGCCGGTCGAGCTCATCCAGGGCGGCGAAGGGTTCATCCATCGAAGGCCAATTTTCGTGAGCGGTCCCGATGGCGGCGACCTGTATTGGGGCATGGCTTCTGTGGTGACAGATGTCAAATCGCTGCTTGACGCCGCCGGCCTGAATGAATTGCCAAACCTGCAGTGGGCGTTACGCGGCAAGGATGGCTCAGGCGCCGATGGAGGCATGATTTCTGGTGATCCCCGGCTGTTTCAGCAGCAAGCGATTACGACCCGGGTTGATGTCCCAGGCGGGACCTGGCAGCTGGCCGCAATGCCGAAAAGCGGGTGGCCGGCCCGTTCTTTCCTGGACTCGCCGCTTTTTCTCCTGGCGCTGGCTTGCACGGGAATCTTCACCTTTTTTGCTGCACATCTCAGTAAAAGCCACAGTCTCATCAGCCAACGCAATGCGGCCCTCGACCACGAAATCAAAGACCGACAAGCCATAGAAATGTCGCTGGTGCAAAGCGAGGCCCGTTTTCGCGCGCTTTTCGAACGTTCGCCCGATCCCATCTGGATTCTGCGCCGGGGCGGTGTTTGCATCGATGCGAACGCTGCCGCGATGAAAGTGTTCGGTTTCCATGACTTGGCGACACTCCACAAGATCAAGGCTACCGACATCTCGCCTCCGTTCCAGAACGATGGCCAGGCAACGACGACAAAGGCCAGGACCATGCTCGAAACGGCGCTGGCCAACGGCATGCACCGCTTCGAGTGGCTGCATAAGCGAGCTGACGGCAGTGTATTTCCAGCGGAGGTTACATTGTGCACCGTCAGCCTCTCAGGCGAGCCGATGCTCTACGCCGTTGTGCGTGATATCTCCGACCGCAAGCAGGCAGAAGTAGCGCTGCGCAACCAGAAAGCCTTACTCCTGGATATCGTGGATAACGCCCCGTCACTCATTTACGTCTATGACACTGAAGGAAAACTTCGGCTGTGCAACCGCTTGTTCGAACAGGTTGCCGGCCATGCCTTTGATGCGATGGAAGGCAAGACACGTGAAAGTTATCTGCCCGCAGGAGAGGCGCGGACCCTTGAAAAAAACGACAGAAAGGTTTTGTCGACCGGAGGGATCCAGCGCTTTGAAGATCAGCTGAAGCAACAGGGAACACTTCGCACTTACCTGACTACAAAATGCGTATTACGAGGGGTCGATGGAAAACCCACGGGCGTCCTGGGGATTTCCACGGACATTACCGAGATAAGGCAAAGCACCGAACAGCTGCGCCTTGCCGGCATCGTGTTGGATCATACCGCTGACGGTGTGATCATCACCAATGCGCGTGGGCACATACTCTCGGTAAACGCGGCCTTCACCAAGATCACGGGGTTCACCGCGCAGGAGTCCATAGGACTCAAGCCAGGCATCCTGGTGTCCGAAAAACAAGACAACAGGTTTTATCGCAACCTGTTGAAAACGCTGAAACTGACGGGCTTCTGGCGCGGTGAACTCTGGAACCGCAGAAAGGACGGACAGCTGTACCCGCAATGGTTGACCATCAATACCGTCTACAACGATGCCGGCAAACTGATTAATCATGTCGCGGTTTTTTCAGATATCTCGGCCATCAATCAATCACAGTCCGATCTCGAACGCATGTCGCATTACGATCCGGTAACGGCCTTGCCTAACAGGACGTTGTTCCACGAGCGTCTACAGCACTCCCTTGATTTATCGTTGAGCTACGATAAAGCCTTGGCCGTCGTCGTATTGGACCTTGATGCCTTTAAAACGGTAAATGACAGCCTGGGTCATTCAATGGGCGATTTGCTCCTGCAACAGGCAGCGAACCGGTTCCTGTCTTGCGTACGCGCCGAAGACACGGTTTCTCGCCTGGGGGGCGATGAGTTTGCCTTGATCCTGAATAACCTGACTCACCCAACGGATGCCATTATCGTTGCGAAACAGCTTCTGCTGTGTCTCAAGGAACCCTTCGACCTGAATGGCACCTCGATATTGCTCACCGCCAGCATCGGGATTTCCATTGCACCGCATGATTCCGAGACGCCTGAGCAGTTGCTGCGGCAAGCGGACACGGCCATGTACGGCGCCAAGGAGGGTGGCCGCAACGATTACCGGTTCTACCAGCCTGAGATGACCTTGCGCGCGCAAGAACGGATGAACAGTGAACACCTGTTAAGAAGAGCGGTGCAAAGGCATGAATTTGAAATCTGGTATCAGCCAAAAATCAACTTGGCAGACAACGAAGTGGCAGGCGCGGAGGCCCTCGTTCGATGGCGTGATCCCATACGCGGCATGGTCTCCCCTGCTGATTTCATTCCCCTGGCGGAAAGTACCGGGCTGATTATCCAGATCGGCGAGCAAGTTGTAGACATGGTGTGCGCCGATATAAGGCGCTGGGCCGACCTTCAGATGCCACATGGCGTGATTGCCGTCAACGTGGCGGCCTTGCAAATCGATCGAAGCGATTACGTTGAAACCATCAGGAGCACGCTGGAGAAATATGACCTTGCTGCGAATGTGCTGGAAGTGGAAGTGACTGAAAGCCTGATGATGGCAAGTCCAGACCATTCCAGAGAAATACTGGGCTCACTCCAGGCGCTCGGCATCACCACCGCCATCGATGACTTTGGCACAGGCTACTCATCCTTGGCCTATCTCAAGCTTCTGCCTATCAACAGCTTGAAAATCGACCGTGCCTTTATTTCCGATCTGCCGCACAACCAGAGCGACGTTGCCATTACCAAGACCATCGTCGACTTGGGTCATGCACTTGGCTTCAAGATCATTGCAGAAGGTGTGGAAACCCAAGAGCAAAGCACATTCCTCAAGGCCATAGGGTGCGACCAGGCCCAAGGGTATTTTTATGGACGGCCAATGCCGGCGCCGGAATTTGAACTCTGGCTAAAACAGAAGTCTGGATTGCAGGTACAAAACTCTTGAGCCCATCCCGTCTTCCACAAGCAATGCCTAACCGATGAATCTGAAAATAAGCGAGTAAGTCACATGCAAATGTCAGAGGCGTACCAACTCACCGAAGCGCTCACTACCAATGATGCGAACCTCAAACTTCATGAGGGATGGAAGCTGCTCAGTGTCGTGGTGACCACACACCCCAATGGCCAGCTTCATCCGTGCTACATACTCGGCAAGTCAAAAGCCATGCATGATGAACCGTCGGCCTGAGCGTCGATGCACGCCGAGCGATCGTATTGAGGCCAGCGCCATGCGCTTAATGCCGTTCAGTCAAGCATGGGGCGACGCTCGATCGCACGCGATGGTCGTCAATGATGACACGGCGCACCTGACACCCCTCAGCGCTCTCGGGCTCATCGCCAGCAGGCTGGTTCCCACAGGTGTCGCCGCGCCGGGCCATCGTGGTTACCGGGCGCTCAAATCCAAAACCAGGCGGCCTGACAGCCGAGCATTTTTTCCGGACACCCCCAATCCCCTGTGGGAGCCAGCCTGCTGGCGATGACCTTGGAAGAAGATCTCTTTGAATTTTTTCCTGACGCAACCACTCCCTTATCCATGAGCAAATGGAGGGGATCTCATGAATAACGGGCTTTACGTCATCGAATACAAGCTTCACGGGGAGCCCAAGTCCTTCATTATCAGGGCAAGGATAAGAAGCAGCGTAGAGGCATGGCATTGGGCAAGTTGTGATGCCGGCGTGGCCCCCATACCCAAACCTGGAAGACCGCCTCTCAAGGTCGTCACCAAACCACAAGCTGAGAAATATGGGATCAGTGAGGTGCAATGGCGAGAGACGGCCACCTTGGTCTGGACCGAGGTGTCGACCTGATGAGCAGGTTTTCTTCAGTTGAGGCGTCATCAGCACTACCGAACGAATTCGGTTTTAATATCGGCTGCCTGGAAGGTGTGAATCCCTGTGACCCGGGAAGCGTTCCAATGGCCGATGGGGGTCAATGGGATGAACCTGCAGGCCCCGTGTAGGTGACAGCGAATCGACACGAAAAGCCTGCGCCCAACAAAAAGGGCCTACCGCTAAATCGGTAAGCCCTTCCTAGGTATGGTGCCCGAAGCCGGAATCGAACCGGCACGCCCTTACGAGCGGGGGATTTTAAGTCCCATGCGTCTACCAGTTTCGCCATTCGGGCGGTAGCGCGGTGAAGCAGAGGGGGGAATATATACATCCCGTCCGGGTGAAGCAAGTTTGCGACGGTGTTTTTCGCACGCTGGATCCCGTCGGTTGCGAAAAAAAAAGCGTCGTAAATCATGGATCTACGGTGTTTTTTTACAGTGTCGGGCAAGATCGACGGCAAACCCGCCCCCAATGTCCGTAGCAAGCGATAGTGTCACCTTGCATTTCAATGGCTTGGCGGCCAACCCGGTCTGAGGAAGCGACAGCCCGCCCCTCTCCAGACAACGCCAGGATCTGAGCTATCATAAGGCCAGCATGAGCGATTTTGCCTTCGCAAAGCGCCGCGTTCCGCATTATCCTGATTCCTATCATGGACCCGTTCGAATTGGCGTCGGCAAGTGGCTGCCGTGCCTTTTAAGGCCTTAATCAATGAAGTCTTCCACCCAGCACTCGCCCGATGCCCCCCAGCGCAGAGAGCTGACCCCCAGCACCCTGGATTTTCCTGTGGTCGGTATCGGTGCTTCCGCCGGGGGGCTTCAGGCCGTGAAGGCATTTTTCCAACACATGCCCGATGACAGCGGCATGGCCTTCGTGGTCATTCTTCATCTGTCACCAGACCACCAAAGTATCGTCGACCGGATCATTCAGGAAGTCACCCGGATGCCGGTGCAGCAGGTCACCGAAACGACTGTCATCAAGCAAAACACCGTCTATGTCATCCCACCCGCGCACCACCTGACCATGAACGACGGCTACCTGTCGGTATCCGCGGCGGATCGTCAGCCTGGCTCGAACATTGCCATCGATCTTTTCTTCAGGGACCTGGCGGATGTCCATAAGGAGCGTGCCTTCTGCCTGGTGCTGTCGGGCACCGGTTCCGACGGCGCGGTGGGCCTGTCGCGAATCAAGGAACAAGGCGGGGTCACGCTGGTGCAGGCCCCGGAAGATGCCGAATTCGACGGCATGCCCCGCGCCGCCATCGACACGCAGATGGTCGACCTGGTGCTGCCGGTGGTGGACATGCCGCAAAAACTGCTGGAGCTCTGGCGTAACTCGCAAGCCATTCGCCTGCCCGTCGCCAACGACCCTGAGGTCGGTGTGGCCCCGCCTGCCAGCGAGCGCGATGCCGCCGTTGCGGAGCAACTGCTGCAGGACATACTGCTGCAACTGCGGGCAGGCACTGGCCACGATTTCAAGCACTACAAGCGTGCCACAGTGTTGCGCCGGATCGAGCGTCGCCTGCAAGTGACCGCGCAACCGGATCTGGCCGCCTATTACCAGTACCTGCAAACACATCCGCAAGAAACCAGGGAACTGCTGTGTGACATGCTGATCGGCGTCACCAATTTCTTTCGCGACCGGGAAGCCTTCGACGCACTGGAGCGTGATGTCGTACCCAGCCTGCTCAAATCGCTGCAGGACTCACGGCCGCCGCGTGACGAGATCCGTGTCTGGTCGGCGGGCTGCTCCACCGGCGAGGAAGCCTATAGCCTGGCGATGCTGTTGAGCGAAAAGCTGGCGCAGCAGGACAACCCGGCCAAGCTGCAAATCTTCGCCACGGATATCGATGACCGGGCCATCGCCTGCGGTCGCAACGGCGTCTACCCCGAAGCGATCGCAACGGACGTCCCGCCGTCCTACATGCGGCAGTATTTCATTCGGGAAAACCAGCACTTTCGCGTGCGCAAGGAAATCCGCGAGAAGGTCCTGTTCGCCAAGCACAGCCTGTTGCTGGACCCACCGTTTTCGCAAATCGACCTGATCGTCTGCAGGAACCTGCTGATTTACCTCGATCGCGACGTGCAGCGCGACATCATGCAGATGTTCCATTTTGCGTTGCGTCCGGGCGGCTACCTGTTTCTGGGGACTTCCGAGTCCGCCGACGGCTGCCCGGACCTGTTCACGCCCGTGGACAAACGCAACCGCATCTTCCGCGCCAAGAGCGCCCCGGCCAATGCCCGGCGGGCACCGGCCATGCCGCGCGGCGGCTATGTGCGAACCGCCATCGCCAGCAGCCCGATCGTCTCCAAGTCCACGCGCAAGACCGCCTACGCCGATATCCACCTGCGAGCCCTGGAAAAGGCCGCGCCGCCGAGCATCATCGTCGACGCCAATGCCAATATCCTGCATATCACCGAAGGGGCCGGACGCTTCCTGCGCTACGTGGCGGGAGAGTTGTCGCGCAACCTGTTGACGCTGGCCCATCCCGACCTTCGCCTGGAGATCCGCACCACGCTGTTCCAGGCGCAGCAGGTCGGCGCGCCGGTGACCTCGCGCAAGGTTCGGATCGAGCGCGAGCAGCGCAGTTACCTGGTCGACCTGACCGCCCACCCGTACAAGGACGACGAGACCGAAAACGAGTACATGCTGGTGATCTTCGAGGAGCGCGAAGCCGCGCCTCAAGACGCGCTCGCCGGCGTTGCCAACCACAGCGAAAACCTGATGTTGAGCAACCTCGAGCAAGAGCTGCAGCGTACCAAGCTGCATTTGCAGGAAACCATCGAGCAATCGGAAGTCTCCAGCGAAGAACTCAAGGCTTCCAACGAGGAAATGCAGGCGATCAACGAAGAACTGCGTTCGGCGACCGAAGAACTGGAGACCAGCAAGGAAGAGTTGCAATCGATCAACGAGGAACTGTTGACGGTCAACTACGAGCTCAAGACCAAGGTCGAGGAAACCGACAAGATCAACGACTACCTCACCAACCTGATTGCCTCCACCGACATTGCCACGGTCTTCGTCGACCGCAACATGCGCATCCGCTGGTTTACCCCCAGGGCCACGGATATCTTCAGCATGCTGCCGGTCGACACCGGACGTTCATTGATGGACATCACCCACCGCCTCGATTACCAGGAAATGGCCGAGGATGCGGCGACTGTGTTCGATTCGCTGAATATGATCGAGCGCGAAGTCAGCAGCAACGATCAGCGCTGGTACATCGCCCGCCTGCTGCCCTACCGTTCCAGCGAAGACCACATCGATGGCACGGTGCTGACCTTCATCGACATCACCAAGCGTCGCGCCGCCGAAGACGAACTGCGCCTGGGCGAGGAACGCATGCGCCTGGTCGCCGAAAGCACCCAGGACTTCGCGATCATCATTCTCGACGACCACGGTGTGATCACCGACTGGAACACCGGCGCGCAGCTGATTTTCGGGTACAGCAAGGATGAAGTCCTGGGCGCCAGCTATGACCTGATCTTCACCCCTGAGGACCGCGCCGAGGGCGCACCCGAGGCAGAACTTGCGACGGCGCGCGAAAATGGCCGCGGCGAAGACGAACGCTGGCATCTGCGCAAGGACGGCAGCCGGTTCTATTGCAGCGGTGAAATCACGCTGCTCAAGGGGCAAAGCCTGCAAGGCTACGTGAAGATTGCCCGCGACCTCACCGGTCACAAACGCCTGCACGACGAACAAAGCCAGCAACTGGTTGAAACCCAGACCAGCAGCCACCTCAAGGACGAGTTCTTTGCCGTGATGTCCCATGAGCTCAAGCACCCGCTCAACCTCATCCAGCTCAATGCCGAACTGCTGCGGCGCCTGCCGATGACCAAATCCGACGGCCCGGCCATGAAGGCGGTCAAGACCATCTGCCATGCCGTGACGAACCAGGCTCGCATCATCGACGATCTGCTGGATGTTGCGCGCGTGCGCACCGGCAAGCTCAAGCTGAAAAAACAGGCCGTGGACCTGACCCGGGTGCTCCAGGACATCCACACCGTGGTGGTCAACGACCAGCATCCGTGCGAAATCACGCTACAGGTGCCTCAGCCTCCCGAGCCGCCCCTGGTGGTCGATGCCGACAGTACACGCCTGGAGCAGATCATCTGGAACCTGGTGAACAACGCGTTGAAGTTCACCCCGCCAAACGGTCGAGTCGAGCTGATCGCCAGCCGTGTCGATGGCATGGCACGCCTGGATGTGATCGACAGCGGCGCCGGGCTCGAACAAGGCAACCTGCACAAGGTGTTCGACCTGTTCAGCCAGGCGCAAAACCAGCACACCCCGCAGCAGCGCGAGGGACTGGGCATTGGCCTGTCGCTGGTTCGCCAATTGGTCGAAGCCCATGGCGGCTCGGTGAACGTCCAGTCCGAAGGCCTCGGCTGCGGATGCAGGTTTACCGTGCTGCTGCCGCTGTGCCAGGCGCCACAGCACGGGATTGACCAACCGCACGGCGCGGGTGAGTCGGGGCGCCTGACCGGCCAGAAAGTGCTGCTGGTGGAAGACGCCAAAGACGTCATGGAAGTGCTGCAAATGTTGCTGGAAATGGAGGATGCCCACGTCGAAGCCTTCAGCGACCCGCTCAAGGCCCTGCAAGCGGCGAAAGACAGCAACTACGACCTGATCATCTCGGACATCGGCATGCCGGTCATGGATGGCCACGAACTGATCCACGCCATTCGCCAGCTTGCCCACCTCAAACATACGCCGGCCATTGCCCTGACCGGCTATGGCACCAGCGGCGACCAGAAAAAGGCCAGGCAATCGGGGTTCAATTACCACGTGAGCAAGCCAGTGTCCCATGATGACTTCCTCGACATCATTGACGAGGCGTGCAATTCGCGACCTTACTGAGGCCCCTGGATCAATCCAGTTGTGAGCTTGCGCACGCAAGCGCGAAGCTCACACGACCTGATCAGACACAGGCCACCTTCCACAGCTGGTCCAGTCGGGTGGTGTAGCTCTGGCTCATCATTTCCCGGCGCATGGCCCACTCGGGGTGGGTGGGCACGCTGGCAGATCGAAGCGTCCCCCTTCCCCACCGTCCGTTGATCTGATCCAGCACCGCCATGACGCGACTGGCCTCGGCCGGTTGCGAAGTGGCGAACAGATCATCCGTGTATTGGCCTGGCTGGCACAGGTTGAGCAGCATGACCTCGCCTTGCTGTAGGCGAATCCGGGGCGAAAAACCCGGTCAAGGGCATCGACGGCCGTCCTGGTCAGCAGACGCAGGTCGTCTGTCGGATACGGCAGGTCCACCACCACACCGTTCGCGTATTTGGCTTCCTCGGGGTTGAACATGCCGGTACGGATACTGACCCTGATCTTCTTGCACAGGGAGTTCTGCGCTCTGAGCTTTTCCGAGGCGCGCATCATGTAGGTGGCGACCGCCTCCTTGATAGGCGCAAGCTCCTTGAGCCGCATGCCGAACATTCGGCTGCAGCAGATCTCCTGTTTCGGCGGGTTCGGCTCATCCAGCTCCAGGCATGGCGTACCGGCCAGTTCCCGGGCGGTCTTCTCGATCACCACGCTGAAGTGCTTGCGCAGCGACCAGGCATCCGCCCTGGCCAGGTCCATGGCGGACTTGATGCCCAGTGCATTCAAATGTGTCTTCATGCGCCTGCCCACGCCCCAGACTTCACCCACGTCGGTGTTGCGCAGTACCCAATCGCGCTTTACCGGATCGCAGATATTCACGATGCCGCCAGTCTGCGCCTGCAAGCGTTTAGCCGTGTGGTTGGCCAGCTTGGCCAGGGTCTTGGTGGGGGCGATGCCGACGCCGACCGGGATGCCGGTGCAGCGCAACACCTGGCTGCGAATCCGTCGGCCCAGTATGTCCAGCCCCTCGATACCGGTCAGGTCGGCAAAGGCTTCATCGATGCTATACACCTCGACTGCCGGCACCATCGATTCGATCAGCGTCATCACCCGCTCGCTCATGTCGCCATACAGGGCATAGTTCGACGAGAAGGCGACGATGCCCTGCTGGCGAAGCTTGTTCCGTATCTGGAAATACGGCTCGCCCATTTTCACGAAAGGCTTGGCGTCGTAGCTGCGGGCGATGACACAGCCATCGTTGTTCGACAGGACGACGATCGGGACCTTGGCCAGGTCCGGACGAAACACCCGTTCGCAGCTGGCATAGAAGCTGTTGCAATCGATAAGACCGTAGACCGGCGCCGGCTTAGACATGGCTGCGCACACTGCCGGTGATCACACCCCAGATCGACAACTCGTCACTTTCCAACATATACCGTGGGGGGTATTTGGGATTCTCCGACAGCAGGATCACATCCTTACCGCGAATGCACAGGCGCTTGCAGACCGGATCGTTGTTGAGCAACGCAACGACGATATGACCATGGGCCGGCTCAAGCGAACGGTCCACCACTGCGAGGTCACCGTCGAAAATTCCCGCGCCCTGCATGCTCTCCCCGGTGATCGATACCAGGTAGACGTGCGGTGCGCGTATGTTCAGCACCTCATCCAGAGAGATGTGCGCCTCGATGTGGTCCGCTGCCGGCGACGGAAAACCGGCCGGCACCCGGAACAGGCAAAGCGGCAGTTTGCGACCGCCCTGGCCTATAGGTCCTAAAATTGCAAAACTCATGACGCACGACTTCCAATACTGTACGAATATACAGTTAACGTGCAGAAGGCCTTGCGGTCAATTTTTTTGTAGGAAATATCTGATGGGCGGGTAGGTTACCTGCGCAAGCCCCCTGCCCGGCCAGCAACCGGTGTCGCCGTTGCGCAACACCAACCATAAATCGCGGAACACATCACGATCGTGAGCCCAATCAAAAGCCCGAAGATCACTGATCTGCGCGGCTACTGATAGTGGCAGGCCGAGGTCGGAGCGAACCGGCGTCGATTGCCACGGCGATTTTTTGAGCCTATCTTATACAAGACCTATACAACATCATGATGCTTGTACAATAAGAGGTATCGATCGCTGACGCTCTACTTAGACCGCAGGGGAGTGACTATTGAATCTGCAAGCGTTAACCGAGCGGGCCGCGAATGGCCAGGTACTCGAGCTGGAGCTTCTGTCGCTGGAAGGCGGCTTTTATCTGGCGCGAATCAGGCTGGATCACGGCCAGTACACGCTGCTGGATGATACGGGGAAGCCTATGCAACTTCGCTCCATCAATCACCTGCGTGGGGTGTTGCAGCATGTCCGGCCATTTCCCTGCGCGCTCGTGCAACAGTGTGTCCATGACGAGATGTGCGGCTCACGTGAAGGGCCCATCGAGTCGTTACGAATGCCTTTCTCGCTGGCTGCGCCCTGGTGATGCGCCTTGCGTTGGAACCTGTCGAATGAATAAGACGCGCCGATTATGTCTGGTCTTGGGTGACCAGCTGTCCTTCGACCTGGCCTCATTGAAGGGGCTGGATGCCGAGCAGGACAGGGTTCTGCTGGTGGAGGTCATGGAGGAAGCTCGCCACGTGCCCCATCATCCGCAAAAAATCGCGCTGATCTTCAGTGCGATGCGCCATTTTGCCGAGGCACTGAAGCGGCTTGGCCTGCGCGTGCAATACGTCGCCCTTGACGATCCGCACAACAGCGGATCGGTGCCAGGTGAGTTACAACGTTGGCATTCGCTGCTGCAACCAATGGAACTGCACCTGACTGAGTGCGGGGATTGGCGCCTTGAGCAGTCGATCAAGGACTGCGGCTTGGCGATCGAGTGGCATGGCGATAGCCGTTTTCTCTGCACCCGCGAGGAATTTTCGTCCTGGGCCAAGGATAAAAAACACCTGCGCATGGAGTTCTTTTATCGTGAGATGCGGCGCAAGAGTGGCTTGCTGCTCAATGGTGACGGCAGCCCTGTCGGCGGCGCCTGGAACTTTGATGCCGAAAACCGCAAGCCCCTGCGCAAAGGCGTTAGAGCCCCTTCGCCCGCCCGATTTTCGGTCGATGCAATCACACAGGAGGTGCTTGAGCTGGTCGCAAAAAACTTCTCCGGTCACTATGGCGCCCTCGACACTTTTGATTACCCGGTTACCCACGCCGATGCCCAAGCCTTGTGGGATTACTTCCTCGATTGGAGCCTCGCCGCTTTCGGCGACTACCAGGATGCGATGGCTAATGATGACCCCTTCCTGTTTCATGCGCGGATCAGCGCGGCGCTGAATATTGGTCTGCTGGATCTGCGTAAATTGTGCAACGACGTGGAAGCTGCTTATTGGTCGCACCGGATTCCTTTGAATGCCGCCGAAGGCTTTATCCGCCAACTCATCGGCTGGCGTGAATACGTGCGGGGCGTCTACTGGCTGAAGATGCCCGACTACGCCCATGGCAATCTGTTTGGCAACAGCAGACCGCTTCCAGCATTCTATTGGACGGGCGACACCAGGATGAATTGCATGGGCCAAGCGATCGGCCAAAGCTTGAAACATGCCTATGCCCACCATATCCAGCGATTGATGGTGACCGGCAACTTTGCATTGCTGGCCGGCATCGCGCCGACCCGGATTTGCGACTGGTACCTGGCGATCTACATGGATGCATTCGACTGGGTCGAACTACCCAATACATTGGGCATGGTCATGCACGCCGATGGCGGGTACCTGGGTTCCAAACCCTACTGCGCCAGTGGCCAATATATAAAGCGCATGTCTGACTACTGCCGCAATTGCGCGTACAACGTCAGTGAAAGCACAACGGCCGACGCCTGCCCTTTCAATTCGCTGTATTGGCATTTCCTGATGCGTCACCGCGATGTGTTGGGTAGCAACCAACGCATGGCCATGGCCTACAAAAACCTCGATCGGATGACTGAACCCAAGCAGCGAGCGCTCTGGGAGCATGGCCAGAAACTGCTCGCCAGACTTGATGCGGGGGAGTCGCTTTGAGCAAGCATGAATGGGTGCGCTGTTGAATGCTTTCGGTTCGAGTTCAGGCGTTTTCAAGTGGAAACTTCAAGTGAAAGCTCGTACCTGCTTCAGTGCTATCAACGCTTACACAACCTCCATGCAGCTGCATGATTGAGCGAACAATGGCCAATCCCAAGCCACCAGAGTCGTCGGGTTGGTTACGTGATGGGTCGCAGCGGTAAAAGCGCTCAAACAATCGCGGAAGATGCTGCGCTGCAATCGGCTCACCGAAATTGTGCACCGTTATTTCGAGCCCGTGCCCAGCCACCCTGCTGCTGACCGTCACTGCAGAGGCGGGCGTTGCGTAGCGCAGCGCATTGGCCATCAGGTTGGCCAATGCTCGACGGATCAAGCCTGGATCACCCAGCAATTGATCATTCGTCTGGTTTATCAGTTGCACATTACGCTCTTGCGCCACGCCTTCGAAATACTCACACAACTGCTCAATCAGATCGGGCAGGTTGACTTGCTCAATTCTTACGCAAGTGTCCGGTTGCTCGGTGCGGGCGAGAAACAGCATGCTGTCGATCATTCGCGCCAACCTTTCATACTCCTCCTGATTGGATACCAGCAAGTTTTGATAGTCCTCGACCGAGCGACTGCGCCTCAGGGTCTGCTGGGTATGTCCCATCAGGTTGCCGAGTGGGGTTCGCATCTCATGGGCGAGATCTTCCGAGAAGCGCGACAGTTGGGCGAATCCGTCCTCAAGGCGGGCGAGCATCTGGTTGAGGGCACTACAGAGCTGCTTCAGCTCATTCAGTTCATTGACCTCATCCAACCGCAGATGCAGGTGCCGCACATCAATCGCGCTCGCGCGCCTGGCCAGCAAGCGCACAGGGTGCAAGCCTCGCTGACTAACCCACCAGCCGCAGGCGAACGCCAGTAGCGCACCGACCGACATGGCCAGCCACAGCTTGAGTCGGTAAGCCCCCAACATCTGGTCGCGCTCACTCAACAACTTGCCGGCGATCAGGGTCAGGCCACGATCACCCTGGCCGACGTCCTGCCAGGCGAGTCGCACGGACTGCGAATAGTGACCGTCAACCAGGCGAGCCTGTGGTGCGGCCGGTAACGTTGGCAAAGTCATATGTACCGGGTTGATTTCGATTAACACCTTGCCGGTGTCATCGACGATCCATAGCAGGTTGTCGCGATTGCCCAACATGTTTTCGTAGAGCTTGGGCCGGCTTCGCAGCTGCTCGATGCTGTCGCTATCGCTGATCAATGCTTGCATTCGCTCCAGGCGCCCCAGCAGGGCCTGGTCGTCGCGCCAGGCAATTTCTCGCAGTAACGACTGATAAAGATAAAAACCGATGGAGCCCAGTAACAGCGCGCTGACCAGTGCGAACATACTGGCCAGGCGCAAGCTCAGGGTGCGCGGAAAAAGTTTCAGGATTGCACCTCGAGCATGTAACCGATACCACGCACCGTGTGTATCAACTTCAGCGCATAAGGATCGTCGACCTTGGCCCGCAGTCGGCGGATGGCAACATCCACCACATTGGTGTCACTGTCAAAATTCATCTGCCAGACCTGGGAAGCAATCAGCGAGCGCGATAGAACTTCCCCTTCCCGACTGAGCAGCAGATGCAGCAGGGAAAACTCTTTGTTGGTCAGGGCGAGGCGCTCGCCATTGCGCGTTACCCGGCGTCGCAATAAGTCCAGGCTCAGGTCGCCAGCGACAAAATGCTCAACCTCGCGAGGCGGGCCACGGCGCAGCAATGTGCGCACGCGTGCCAGTAACTCGGCATAGGAAAAGGGTTTCACCAGATAATCATCGGCCCCCAACTCCAGCCCCTTGACCCGATCATCAACCGAATCACGGGCGGTGAGAAACAGCACCGGGGTCTGCCACTTACGCCGGATGATCTGCAGCAGTTGCCAGCCATCCAACCCCGGCAGCATGACATCCAGAATGACCAGATCGAATTCACTCTCCTGTACCCAATGCTGGCCATCCAGCCCGTCATGGGCGATCTCTACCCCATAGCCCGATTCAGTCAAGGCTTTACACAGGTAATCCGCCATTTTCGTTTCATCTTCAACCACCAGGATACGCATTGTTTCCTCCAGGACTGGAGCACAGGCTATCCCGCTTCGCTGATTTCTCACATTACATATTGGTAATCAGCAGGCAATGATTCTGACGGAGTGGGCTGGTCATGATGCCTGGCAATGACTCAGACAGACCCAACCCACCAAGGAAAACAGCATGCGTACAAGCCTTTCGACCTCGTTGCTGATCACGCTCGCAATGAGTGCTGCATTCGCCGTCGCAGCCCCGGAGCAAGTTGCCCAGCGCAAGGATGTGTCACTTGCAATGGCCAACGATTTGCTGAATGCGGCGTTGACGGCCTGTCACGCCGATGGCCGCACGGCGGTTGCCGCAGTGGTCGACCGTGGCGGCAATCTGGTTGCCCTGCAACGCGATGACAATGTCGGCCCACACAACACGTTAGCCGCACAACGCAAAGCCTACACCGCCCTCTCAACCAAGACGTCGACGCGGTTGCTGGCAGAACGTGCTCGCGCTAATCCAGATGCAGGAAACCTCAACACCCTTGATGAGTTGTTGCTGCTCGGCGGAGGCGTACCACTGAAATTCGATGGCCAGATCATCGGGGCCATCGGAGTGGCCGGTGCGGGAGGGGCTGCAAACGATGAAGGCTGTGCGCAGAACGCTATCAACAAAGTATTACCTGCCGCTAAAAACTAAGGACATCACCATGACTGTATTGAAAAGCTTCTTCGCTGGCGCTGTACTGAGTGCCCTTTCTACCCTTGCATCAGCGGCAGCAAATCCGTTGAGCGTGCACGTACTCAACTTGCAGGATGGCCTGCCCTCCCCCGGAGTCAATGTCACGCTGGAAAAACAGGATGGGAAGAACTGGGACATGCTCAACAGCGCCGCAACCAACGATCAGGGTCGTATCGCCGGGCTATATCCGGAAGGACGGAGTCTGGATAAAGGCACCTACCGAGTCACCTTCAAGACCGGTGAGTGGTTCAAGGCGCACAAAACGTCCAGCTTCTTTCCGGAGGTACCCGTCATCTTCGAGGTGGATGGCACCGTCCCGCACTACCATATCCCGTTGCTTCTCAGCCCCTACGGCTTCTCCACCTACAGAGGAAATTGAGGGTTAAGCAGTACCAAATGGATGCCGCTTGAAAGTGAAGCCAGCCGCCCTGTTCAAAAGGGCGGCACTGCCGCCTAACTCCTCGCCATCAACACCTTGCGCAATGACCCTCGCTCCCCCCTGCAAATTGATTCACGTTGCCGGCGACAGCACTTTTTTGCGGCTGGGTGAATCGACAGTCAATTGCCGATCCTCTACCTCCGGACGAATCAGGGTCGTCAAGATTGCTCTTGATCCAACTGCCCGGTATCCACCACACCTTTTTCCCGCAGTTGCGGAAACGATCCAAAAAATTGCGGAACAAATTGCTTTTTCGCAGGCAATAAAAAACCCCGTAGATCATTGATCTACGGGGCTATTTATAGTGGAGGCCGAGGTCGGAATCGAAC
>Ga0068821_100292_pt1 | contig 16912 bp, 15 predicted proteins | sample Hof3ISUMetaT_19_FD_68483 | JGI IMG/M metagenome (GOLD analysis project Ga0068821, IMG submission 68483) | Enriched soil aggregate microbial communities from Iowa State university to study microbial drivers of carbon cycling -... | ecosystem: Environmental > Terrestrial > Soil > Agricultural land...
CTGGAACTTCACAAGTCCGGGCCTCTTTTGGATGTCCGGACGGGTAAAACGAAAAGGCGCGAGTCTAACTTGTCTTTTCCAGGGGATCGTCGGGCAACGTCAAATAAAGTCGCATACTGGGATGAGGTTCACCCGATTGGCGACAGCAAAGTGCCGGAATCGGCATCACGGAGAAGCGATGGCAGCGGCATCGACAAAAGTTTTCGTTCAAGCCGGACACGGTCCCCATGCACGCGGCGGAGGGGTGGAATAAACCGCGCGCATGATGGGGGAAACCCCCAAAAATTAAAATTGAACGACCGTGCTATTTTGTGTATGCTGTGTTTCGCCCGTCGGCTGAAACGCTTGTCAGGCGCGGGAATGCGGAGGGTTTACCCTTCGGTCGCGGCTCCGGCCGCGGCAGTCGAACGGCCGGGACAGGCCGGCAGTGCAGCACGAAGACATATTCGAGAATTCGAATCCCGAGACAACCCAAGACACCAAAGGAACCAGCATGACAGCGCAGTATCAGGTTCAGGACGGCGTAGCCGTCATCACGCTCGACAATCCCCCTGTCAACGGCCTGGGTCACAGCACCCGGCTTGGCATCGTCGATGGCATGACCCGTGCGCTGGACGATGCGGCCGTCAAGGCCATTGTCATCACCGGCGCCGGAAAGGCATTTTCGGGCGGCGCCGATATCCGCGAATTCAATACGCCCAAGGCCACGCAGGAGCCGACGCTGCATTCGGTGATCCGCGTGATCGAAGGTTCGTCCAAGCCGGTCGTGGCAGCGGTTCACTCGGTGGCGATGGGCGGCGGCCTGGAACTGGCGCTGGGCTGCAACTATCGCGTGGCGTCGAAGGGCGCGCAGATCGCGCTGCCGGAAGTCAAGCTGGGCCTGCTGCCCGGCGCCGGCGGCACGCAGCGCCTGCCGCGCGTGATCGGCCTGGAGGCGGCTGCCAACATGATCGTGTCGGGTACCGCCGTGCCGTCCGAGAAGTTTGCCGGCACCAAGCTGTTCGACGAGATTGTGGACGGTGACGTGCTGCCCGCCGCCGTCAAGTTCGCACAGAACGTTGCCGCCGCGCCCGGCCCATACCCGAAGGTGCGCGACCTCAAGGTGCGCCACGAGAACGCGGAAGGCTTCCTCGGCTTCGCCAAGACCACTGTCGGCGCGATGGCCAAGAATTTCCCGGCGCCGCTGAAGTGCCTGGAAGCCGTGGCCGGTTCGCTCAAGCCGTTCGAGCAGGGCCTGAAGGAAGAGCGCGATGGCTTCCTGTACCTGGTTACCACGCCGGAATCGCGCGCGCTGCGCCATGCCTTCTTCGGTGAACGCGCCGCCAGCAAGATCCCCGACGTGCCGTCGGACACGCCGGTGCGCAAGATCGAGAAGATCGCCGTGATCGGTGCCGGCACCATGGGTGGCGGCATCAGCATGAACTTCCTGAACGCCGGCATCCCGGTGACGATCCTGGAAACCAAGCAGGAAGCGCTGGACCGCGGCGTGGGCATCATCCGCAAGAACTACGAGAACAGCGCCAAGAAGGGCAAGCTGACGCAGGAGAAGGTCGAGCAGCGCATGGGCCTGCTGTCGACCACGCTGTCCTATGACGACATCAAGGACGCCGACCTGGTCATCGAGGCCGTGTTCGAAGAGATGGGCGTCAAGGAAATCGTCTTCAAGAAGCTGGACGAAGTGATGAAGCAGGGCGCGATCCTGGCTTCGAACACCTCGACGCTCGACGTGAACAAGATCGCTTCGTTCACCAAGCGTCCGCAGGACGTGGTCGGCATGCACTTCTTCAGCCCGGCCAACGTGATGAAGCTGCTCGAAGTGGTGCGCGGTGCCAAGACCGGCAAGGACGTGCTGGCCACCGTGATGGCGCTCGGCAAGAAGATCAAGAAGACCGCCGTGGTGTCGGGCGTGTGCGACGGCTTCATCGGCAACCGCATGATCGAGCAGTACAGCCGCCAGGCCGGCTACCTGCTGGACGAAGGCGCGCTGCCGGAACAGGTCGACAAGGCCATCGAGAAGTTCGGTTTCGCCATGGGCCCGTTCCGCATGGGCGACCTGGCCGGCAACGACATCGGCTGGGCCATCCGCAAGCGCCGCGCCGTGGACAAGCCGGACATCCAGTACTCGAAGACCGCCGACCTGCTGTGCGAGATGGGCCGCTACGGCCAGAAGACCGGCGCGGGCTGGTACGACTACAAGGCGGGCGACCGCAAGCCGTACCCGAACCAGCAGGTCAACGACATGATCGTGAAGCATTCCAAGGACCTGGGCATCACGCGCCGCAAGATCTCCGATGAGGAGATCGTCGAGCGCCTGGTGTTCGCGCTGGTCAACGAAGGGGCGAAGATCCTGGAAGAAGGCATTGCCTCGAAGGCCTCGGATATCGACATGGTGTACCTGACCGGCTACGGCTTCCCGCTGTTCCGCGGCGGCCCGATGCTGTACGCCGACCAGGTTGGCCTCTACAACGTGGCGCTGGCGATGAAGAAGTACGCCAAGGGCTACCACGGCGAAGCCTGGCAAGTCGCACCGCTGCTGCAGAAGCTGGCGGACGAAGGCAAGGGCTTCAACGACTGAGGCCCGGGCCGCAGCAAGGCAAAGGAAAGGCGAGCAAACATGAGACCCGGTCCGCATGACTGCCTGCTGGTCATCGACGTGCAGAACGACTTCATGCCTGGCGGCGCGCTTGCCGTGCCGCAGGGCGATGAAATCGTGCCTGTGGTCAACCGGCTGGCGCGTGTGTTTCCGCAAGTGGTGCTGACGCAAGACTGGCATCCCGCGGACCATGTCTCGTTCGCCGCCAACCATGCCGGCGCCGAGCCGTTCCAGATGCTCGTGCTGCCGTACGGCCAGCAGGTGCTATGGCCGGTCCACTGCGTGCAGGACACACCGGGTGCGGCGTTCCATGCCGGGCTCGATGTGCCCCATGCCCGCATGGTGCTCCGCAAGGGCCACCACACGGGCGTGGACAGCTACTCCGCCTTCCTTGAGGCGGACCGCAGCACGCGAACCGGACTGGCCGGCTATCTGCGCGAGCACGGCGTCAAGCGCGTGTTCCTGGCCGGACTGGCGACCGACTACTGCGTGGCGTGGAGCGCGCTCGATGCGCGCGCCGCGGGTTTTGAAGCCGTGCTGATCGAGGACGCCTGCCGTGCCATCGACCTGAACGGGTCGCTGGCACAGGCATGGCAAGACCTCGCCGCCGCGGGCGTGAAGCGCATCCAGTCTGCCGAACTGCTGCAAGCCAAAGGCTGAACCGAACCAACCGAACTGAAAGACACCAAGATTCCGAGGAGCAAGACATGAACGAGGCAGTCATCGTATCCACCGCCCGCACCGGGCTGGCCAAGAGCTGGAAGGGCGCGTTCAACATGACCCATGGCGCCACGCTGGGCGGCCACGCCGTCGAGCACGCCATTGCGCGCGCCAAGATCGAAGCCGGCGAAGTGGAAGACGTGCTGATGGGCTGTGCCAACCCCGAAGGCGCCACCGGCTCCAACATCGCACGCCAGATCGCACTGCGCGCCGGCTGCCCGGTCACCGTGCCGGGTGCGACCGTGAACCGCTTTTGCTCGTCCGGTCTGCAGACCATCGCCATGGCCGCGCAGCGCGTGATTGCTGATGAAGGCGACATCTTCGTGGCCGGCGGCGTGGAAAGCATCTCCTGCGTGCAGCAGGAAATGAACCGCCACATGATCGCCGACCCGTGGCTGGTCAAGAACAAGCCGGAAATCTACTGGAACATGCTCCAGACCGCCGAGAACGTGGCCAAGCGCTACAACATCTCGAAGGATCGTCAGGACGAATACGGCGTGCGCAGCCAGCAGCGCGCCGCCGCCGCCCAGGAAGCCGGCAAGTTCAAGGACGAGATCGTGCCGATCACGGTGCTCGCGGGCGTGGCCGACAAGTCCACGGGCCAGCTGGTCACGAAGGAAGTGACGCTGGACCGCGACGAAGGCATCCGCGGCGACACCACGCTGGAAGCCGTGTCGAAGATCCGCACCGCCGTGCCGGGTGGCGTGGTCACTGCCGGCAATGCCTCGCAGTTCTCGGACGGCGCATCGGCTGCCGTGGTGATGAACGCGCGCGTCGCCGCCGCCAAGGGCCTGCAGCCGCTGGGCGTGTTCCGCGGCTTTGCCGTGGCCGGCTGCGAGCCCGATGAAATGGGCATCGGCCCGGTGTTCGCGGTGCCCAAGCTGCTGAAGAAGGCCGGCCTGAAGGTCGACGACATCGGCCTGTGGGAACTGAACGAAGCGTTCGCCGTGCAAGTGCTGTACTGCGCCGACAAGCTTGGCATCCCGATGGACCGCCTGAACGTGAACGGCGGCGCGATCGCCGTGGGCCACCCGTATGGTGTGTCGGGCGCCCGCCTGGTTGGCCATGCGCTGATCGAAGGCAAGCGCCGTGGTGTGAAGTACGTGGTGGTCACCATGTGCATCGGCGGCGGTCAGGGTGCGGCAGGTCTGTTTGAAGTGCTGTAACGGCTGATGCTGGTTTGCTCCCTTTCCCGCTTGCGGGAGAGGGGGCACACTCATAAGCCATCCAAAGCCAGGAGTTCTGGCGAGCGCAGTACCGCTGCAGATCCATTTCCTTTCCATAGGGTTCCCTTCGTACCCTCGGGCGCACCAGCAGAACAAAAGAATTCGCGGTACGCCACGCAGCGCGCCGCATGGAGACAACATGTCGCTGATCCTTTCCCGTCGTGACCTGAATTTCGTCCTGTACGAGTGGCTCAAGGCCGAAGAACTGAGCCAGATTCCGCGCTATGCCGACCACTCGCGCGAGACTTTCGACGCGGCGCTGGATACCTGCGAGAAAATCGCCACCGACCTGTTCGCGCCGCACAACAAGAAGAACGACCAGCACGAACCGGAATTCGACGGCGAGACCGTCACCATCATTCCCGAAGTCGGCACTGCGCTGAAGGCCTTCTGCGAGGCTGGCCTGATGGCTGCCGGGCAGGACTACGAACTGGGCGGCATGCAATTGCCGGTGCTGGTAGAGAAGGCTGGCTTCGCCTACTTCAAGGCCGCCAACGTCGGCACCAGTTCCTACCCGTTCCTGACCATCGGCAATGCCAACCTGCTGCTGACGCACGGCACGCCCGCGCAGATCGACACCTTCGTCAAGCCGGAAATGGAAGGCCGTTTCTTCGGCACCATGTGCCTGTCGGAGCCGCAGGCGGGTTCATCGCTGTCCGACGTGACCACGCGTGCAGAGTACGAAGGCGAATCGCCGCTGGGCGCGCAATACCGGCTGCGCGGCAACAAGATGTGGATCTCGGCCGGCGAGCATGAGCTTTCGGAAAATATCGTCCACCTCGTGCTGGCCAAGATTCCCGGGCCGGACGGCAAGCTGGTGCCGGGCGTAAAGGGCATCTCGCTGTTCATCGTGCCCAAGTACCTCGTCAATGCCGATGGCTCGCTCGGCGAGCACAACGACGTGGTGCTGGCCGGGCTGAACCACAAGATGGGCTATCGCGGCACGACCAATTGCCTGCTGAACTTCGGCGAGGGCATGAAGCACCGGCCGGGCGGCAAGGCCGGTGCGATCGGCTACCTGGTCGGCGAGGCCGGCAAGGGCCTGGCCTGCATGTTCCATATGATGAACGAGGCACGCATCGGCGTGGGCCTGGGCGCCGTGACGCTCGGCTATACCGGCTACCTGCATGCGCTGGACTATGCGCGCAACCGTCCGCAGGGCCGCGCGGTCGGCCCCGGGGGCAAGGATCCCGCCAGCCCGCAGGTGAAGCTGGTCGAGCACGCCGATATCCGCCGCATGCTGCTGGCGCAGAAAAGCTATGTCGAAGGCGGCCTGGCGCTGAACCTGTATTGCGCGAAGCTCGTCGACGAAGAACGCGCCGCGGCAACGGCCGGCGATGCGCCATCGCACGAGCGGCTGTCGCTGCTGCTGGACATCCTGACGCCGATCGCCAAGAGCTGGCCGTCGCAGTGGTGCCTGGAAGCCAATAATCTGGCCATCCAGGTGCATGGCGGCTACGGCTATACCCGCGAGTACAACGTCGAGCAGTTCTACCGCGACAACCGCCTGAACCCGATCCACGAAGGCACGCATGGCATCCAGGGCCTGGACCTGCTGGGCCGCAAGGTGGTGATGAAGGATGGCGCAGCGTTCCGGCTGCTGGGGGAGCGCGTGCAGGCCACTTGCGAGCGCGCGTTGTCCACCGGCGACAAGGAACTGGCTGGCGAAGCCCGTGCCCTGGGCGCCGCTGCCACGCGCCTGGCGGAGGTCACCAAGGTGCTCTGGAGCGCGGGGGATGCCAACGTGACGCTAGCCAACGCCAGCCTCTACCTCGAGGCCTTCGGCCACGTGGTGGTGGCATGGATCTGGCTGGAGCAGGCACTGGTGGCGCAGGATGCGCTGGCACGCGGCGCCAGCGGCGAAGACGAGGCTTTCTATCGCGGCAAGCTGGCCGCGGCCGCGTACTTCTCGCGTTGGGAACTGCCGAAGGTGGCTCCGCAACTCGATCTGCTCGCCACGCTGGACCGCACCACGCTGGACATGCAGGACGCCTGGTTCTGACCGGCGCCTCCACTCCCCGACATCACGAACCATCAAGGAACCGAACCATGCGTACCATCCAGCAACTGTTTGACCTGAAGGGCCGTACCGCGCTGATCACCGGTGGTTCGCGCGGGCTTGGCCTGCAGATCGCCGAAGCGCTCGGCGAGCAGGGCGCGCGCGTGGTGCTGTCCGCGCGCAAGGCCGACGAGCTGCAGGCCGCGCAGGCGCATCTGAAATCGCGCGGCATCGAGGCCGACTGGATCGCGGCCGACGGCGCGCAGGAGGCGGACATTGTGCGCCTGGCCGATGAGGCGCTGGCCAAGCTGGGCCACGTCGACATCCTCGTCAACAACGCCGGCGCAACCTGGGGCGCCCCCGCGGAAGACCATCCGGTCGAGGCCTGGGACAAGGTAATGAACCTGAACATCCGCGGCCTGTTCCTGCTGAGCCAGCGCATCGGCAAGCTGTCGATGATTCCGCGCCGCCATGGCCGCATCATCAACGTCGCGTCGATCGCCGGCCTCGCGGGCAACCCGCCGGGGTCGATGGAGACCATCGCCTACAACACTTCGAAGGGTGCCGTGATCAACTTCACGCGCACGCTGGCAGGCGAATGGGGCGAGCACAACATCACCGTCAACGCGCTGGCGCCGGGCTTTTTCCCGTCGAAGATGACCAAGGGCTCGCTCGATCGCATGGGCGTCGAAGCCATGTGCGCGGGCGTGCCGCTGCATCGCCTTGGCGATGACGAGGACCTGAAGGGCGCCGCGCTGCTGTTTGCCAGTGACGCCGGCAAGCACATCACCGGCCAGGTCCTGGCGGTGGACGGCGGCGTCAGCGCGGTCTGACGGCTGTCGGCGCACGGTCCGAACGATAGTCGGAGTTTGCGGCAATAATGCGGAACCGGTGCCGGCGGCATCATCTGTCTTCGGCACCACACCATCCCCCACACCCAATCGCATTGCCATGAACCAGTACACCGGCTCGCTGAGCCATATTCCTTTTCTTGCCGATCTCGGCGTGACCTGCAGCCTGGCGGAAGGCGGACGCAGCGAGATCTCGCTGCCGATCGAGAAGCGCCACGAGAACAGCTGGGACATGGCCCACGGCGGCGTGATCATGACCCTTCTCGACGTGGCCATGGCAGTGGCCGGCCGCAGCAGCGATGCCGACGGCCGCGGCGTCGTCACCATCGAGATGAAGAGCAGCTTCATGGCGCCGGGGCGCGGCCATCTGACCGCGCGCGGCACCACCGTGCACCGCACGACCACCATGGTGTTCTGCGAGGCCGAGATCGTCGACGCCGACGGCAAGACCGTGGCGCGCAGCTCGGGTACGTTCAAGTACATCCGGCGCATGCCTCCGCAGCGTCCGGGCGCAACGGATACCGGCGCCGACGGCTGAACGCCGGCGCAGCAAACACACCGGAGCAGATTCGCCGCTCCCGCATCGCAGCCACGCAGTGTCCTGCAGCCCGCAGTTTTCCAACTCCCATTGGAAGGAACCCAACATGTCGAACACATTCAAGCGCATCGTCCTCGCATCGCGTCCCGAAGGCGCGGTGACGCCCGCCAACTTCCGGCTGGAAGAAGTGCCCGTGCCGCAGCTTGCCGACGGCCAGGTGCTGGTGCGCAACCACTACCTGTCGCTGGACCCGTACATGCGCGGCCGCATGAACGAGAGCAAGTCCTACGCCGTGCCGCAGCCGCTCGATGAAGTGATGATCGGCGGCACGGTCGGCGAAGTCGTCGCCAGCAAGAACGCCAGGTACAAGGTCGGCGACAAGGTCGTCGGCATGTTCGGCTGGCAGGAGATGGGCGTGAGCGATGGCACCGGCATGCAGCCGGTCGATACCACGCATCTGCCGCTGTCGGCTTACCTCGGCTCGGTCGGCATGCCGGGCGTGACGGCGTGGTACGGACTGAACAAGATCATCCAGCCCAGGGCCGGCCAGACCGTGGTGGTCAGCGCCGCGTCGGGCGCGGTCGGCAGCGTGGTCGGGCAGCTGGCCAAGCTGGCCGGCTGCCGAGCCGTGGGTTTCGCGGGCGGCAAGGACAAGTGCGACTACGTGGTCAACGAACTCGGCTTCGACGCGTGTATCGACTACAAGGCGGCCAAGGATGCGAAGGAGCTTTACACGATGCTCAAGGCCGCCACGCCCGACGGCATAGACGGCTACTTCGAGAACGTCGGCGGCGACATCCTCGACGCGGTGCTGACGCGCATGAATGCGTTCGGCCGCATCGCCATGTGCGGCATGATCGCGGGCTATGACGGCCAGCCGCTGCCGCTGAAGAACCCGCAGCTGATCCTGGTGTCGCGCCTGACCATCGAAGGCTTCATCGTCTCCGAGCACATGGAAGTGTGGCCGCAGGCGCTGAAGGAGCTGGGCACGGCCGTTGCGCAGGGCAAGATCAAGTTCCGCGAATCGGTCGCACAAGGGCTGGAAAGCGCGCCGGAAGCGTTCATGGGCCTGCTCAAGGGCAAGAACTTCGGCAAGCAACTGGTCAAGCTGGTGTAAGCGGCAAGGGCGTGGCCGGCCCTGCGCGGCCGGCTGGCCTGCATAGAACGACAACCACAGGAGACAGCCATGAACGCACCCCAAGCCCGGCCAGCACCCGACGACGAGATCGGCGCCGGCCTGTCAGAAGAGGTCAAGGCACGCTATCGAAACCTGCCGCGCCCGCCGCAGTTCGACACGCCGGCGCAGGAACGCCTGCACCGCAAGCAGCGCCTGGCCGCGGCGTTCCGGTTGTTCTCCAAATTCGGTTTCGACGAGGGCGTGGCCGGCCATATCACCGCGCGCGACCCCGAGTTCACCGATACCTTCTGGGTCAATCCGTTCGGCGTGCATTTCAGCCAGGTGACGGTGTCGAACCTGATCCGCTGCGACCATCACGGCAACGTGGTCGAGGGCGACTATCCGGTCAATGCGGCCGCATTCGCGATCCATTCGCGCGTCCACCAGACCCGATCCGATGCCGTGGCAGCAGCGCATTCGCATAGCACCTATGGCCGAGCCTGGTCCACGCTGGGCCGTCCGCTCGATCCGCTCACGCAGGATGTCTGCGCGTTCTACAACGACCACGCGGTCTATGACGACTTCGGCGGCGTGGTGGTGGAGCTGGACGAAGGCCAGCGCATCGCCAACGCGCTGGGATCGAACAAGGCCGCCATCCTGCAGAACCACGGGCTGCTGACGGTGGGCAAGACGGTCGACGAGGCCGCGTGGTGGTTCATCACGATGGAGCGTTCGTGCCAGGTGCAATTGCTGGCCGAGGCGGCTGCCGCGCGCACCAATGCGCCGCTCAAAATCATTTCCGACGCAGCCGCGCGCCAGGCTTACTCAATCGTCGGCACCGCGCAGGCAGGCTGGTTCCAGTTCCAGCCACTGTACGCCCGCATCGTCAAGGAGCAGCCCGACCTGCTGGACTGACACGATGACCTGCATGCCGGCAGGGCGGTACTGGCCGACCGGAACACAAGGCAAACCACAGCGAGAGGGGACAAGAACATGAAGCAATTCGAAGGCAGGGTAGCCGTTATCACGGGCGGGGCATCGGGCTTTGGCAAGGAATTTGCGCGCACGGGCGCGGCGCTCGGCATGAAGCTGGTGCTGGCCGATGTGCAGCAGGATGCGCTGGATGCCGCCGTGGCCGAACTGCAGGCACAAGGTGCCGAGGTGATCGGCGTGCGCACCGATGTCTCGCGCGGTGAACAGGTGCAGGCGCTGGCCGACGCGGCCATGGCGCGCTTCGGGCAGGTCAACGTGCTGTTCAACAACGCCGGTGTCGGCGCGGGCGGCCTGCTGTGGGAGAACTCGCTGAAGGACTGGGAGTGGGTGCTGGGCGTGAACCTGTACGGCGTGATCCACGGCGTGCGCATCTTCACGCCACTGATGCTGGCCGCGGCCGCGAAAGATCCGGCGTACCAGGCGCACATCGTCAACACGGCGTCGATGGCGGGCATGCTGAGTCCGCCGGCGATGGGCGTCTACAACGTGTCCAAGCATGCCGTGGTCACGCTGACGGAAACGCTTTACCAGGACCTCGGCCTCGTCACAGAGCAGGTGCGCTGCTCGGTGCTGTGCCCGTACTTCGTGCCGACCGGCATCAACCAGTCGCAGCGCAACCGGCCGACGAACCTGGCGAACGACGCACCGCCCACGCGTTCGCAGATGGTGTCGCAGGCGTTGACCGACAAGGCAGTCACTTCCGGCAAGGTCACGGCCGAGGACGTGGCGCGCAAGACCTTCGATGCGATCCGCGACGAAAGCTTCTATATTTATTCGCACCCGCAGGCCCTCGCACCCGTGCAGCAACGTTTCGAAGACATCATCGGCCAGCGCAATCCGGGCGATCCGTTCGCGGACAAGCCCGAGGTGCGCGCCGGCCTGGTTGCCGCGCTGCGCGGCTGACGCCACGCAACGCACCCAACGAGGCCCCATGGAGAACGCCATGACTGCCCCCGCCGTAATCCGCCACCTGCAGTTTGCCAACCTGCCCAACGGCACGCGCCTGCACTATGCCAGCGCCGGCGAGCGCGGCAAGCCGCTGATGCTGTTCGTGCATGGATTCCCGGAGTTCTGGTTTGAATGGGAAGCCCAGCTCGCTGAATTCGGCCGCACCCACTTCGCGGTGGCACCGGACCTGCGCGGCTTCAACCTGTCGAGCAAGCCCGAGGCCGTCGACGCTTATCGCCCGCGCCATATCGTCGAGGACCTTGTGCAGTTCGTCGCCGCGCTCGGCTATGAACGCTGCATCGTCGTGGCCCACGACTGGGGCGGGGCGATCTGCTGGAACCTTGCCATCCAGTTCCCGCAGCTGGTCGAGCAGCTGGTGATCATTAATTCGCCGCATCCGTACCTGTTCGCGAAAGCGCTGGCGACTGATCCGCAGCAGCAGGCGGCCTCGGCCTATATGAACTGGCTGCGCCGCCCGGGCTCGGAGGAAATCCTGGCCGCCAATGATTTCGCGATGCTGGAGAACATGCTCACGGCGGGTGGCGAGCAACCCGCGCCGTGGTTCAGCGGCAAAACGCGCGAGAAATACCTGGCCGCGTGGGCGCAGCCGGGCGAGGGCGAATCGCATTCGCTGTCGGGCGGCGTCAATTACTACCGCGCTTCGCCGATGCATCCGCCCGGCCCGGGCGAGCCGCCGCCGGACATCTCGCGGCTCGATCCGGCGGCGTTCGTGGTGCGCGTGCCAACCTTTGTGATCTGGGGCGAGCGCGACCGCGCGCTGCCGAAATCGCTGCTCGATGGCCTCGACCAGTTCGTGCCGGACATGCAGCTGGAGCGCATTCCGGACGGCACGCACTGGGTAGTGCACGAGCAGCCGGAGATGGTCAACCGTTTGATACGCAGCGCGCTGAAGTAGCGGAAAACGCAGCCTTGCCGTGCAGGTGGGATGGTTGCCCGGCCATAACTGGCCGGGTCGCCCGCGCGGAAACTGTCCCTGTCTGCCGGCAGATCCGGGTGGTAGATTGCCGCGTCGACAACGCGCAATCCCCATGCGCCACACGGAGCAGGCAATGAAGACTATCGGGCTGATCGGCGGCATGAGCTGGGAATCGTCCGCCGAATACTACCGGCTCATCAACCAGGGCATGAAAGCCCGGCTCGGCGGGCATCGCAATGCGCGCAGCGTCATGGCCACGGTAAGCTTCGAGGAAATCAAGGCGCTGCAGCACGATGGGCGCTGGGACGAGCTTGGCGTGCTAATGCAGCAAGCCGCCCGGCAAGTGCAGGCCGGCGGTGCCGATTTCGTGCTGCTGTGTACCAACACCATGCATCGCGTGGCCCCGGCGATCGAAGCAGCGTTGTCGGTGCCGTTCGTCCATATCGTCGACCCGACCGCGCTGGCGCTGCGCGAAGCAGGCATCGGCCGTGTCGCGCTGCTCGGCACGCGCTTCACGATGGAGCAGGATTTCTACCGCGGCCGGATGCAGGACCGCCATGGCATCGAGACCCTGGTGCCGGACGAGGTCGATCGCGCCATCGTGCACGACATCATCTATGACGAGCTCTGCCATGGGACGATTCGCGACGCGGCGCGCGCGGAATTCCAGCGCATCATCGGCGAACTCGGCACGCGCGGCGCGCAGGGCGTGATTCTCGGCTGTACCGAGATCACGCTGCTGATCGGCCCGCAGGACAGCGCGCTGCCGGTGTTCGATACCACCGCGCTGCATGCGCAGGCCGCGGTGGCCATGGCCGATGATGGCGTGGCGCCGTAGGCGTCGTCAGGACAGACGTTCGCGGTACAGCTTGTAGTTCTCGTCGTCGAAGCAGACGAACGTCACCTGTTCGATGCCTTTTGCGGTAGCCAGGGCCTCGCGCACCGTACGGATGGCAATATCGGCCGCGCGTTCCCGCGGAAAGCCGTAGATGCCGGTGCTGATATTGGGAAAGGCAATGGTGCGCAGGTGATGTTCGGCGGCCAGCCGGATGCAGTTGCGGTAGGCGCTGGCCAGTTGGGCGTCTTCATCGCGGCTGCCGCCATGCCAGACCGGGCCGACGGCGTGGATGACGTACGGCGCGGGCAGCAGGCCGCCGGTGGTGATCACCGCTTCGCCGGTCGGGCAGCCACCCTGCGTGTCGCGGATGGCCTTGCACGCCGCCATGATCGCGGGTCCGCCGGCACCGTGGATGGCGCCGTCCACGCCGCCGCCGCCGAGCAGGCCGCTGTTGGCCGCATTGACGACTGCGTCGACTTCCATCCGGGTAATGTCGCCATGCACAACCTGCAAGTGTTCACCAGTCATTCGCTGTCTCCCCCAGTGGATGAGTGTCCCGGACCGGCCCAGGGCCAGGCTGGCCTACATGGACGCTCCAAGCATACGCCGATAATCCTCCGCGCTGGCCTCTTTTGGATTGGTCTTGTGGCAGTGGTCGAGCAGCGCGCCCGCGATCACCTTGTCGAACATGTCTTCGGTCACGCCCATCTGGCGCAGGCCGGTGGGCAGCCCCAGGCGGGCGGTCATGTCGTGCACGGCCTGGGCGATGTCGGCGCCTTCCGGCAGGTGCATGGCGCGGCGCAGGCGTGCATAGCGGTCGTCGCGGACCACGGTCGGGGCGTCGGCATTGAAGCGCAGCACGGCTGGCATGACCACCGCGTTGAGCGTGCCGTGGTGCAGGCCGGTCTTGCCGTCGATCTTCAGGCCGCCGAGCGGATGCGACAGCGAATGCACGCAGCCCAGGCCCTTCTGGAACGCCATGGCGCCCTGCATGGACGCGCTCATCATATTGAGCCGAGCATCGCGGTCCTTGCCGTCGCGGGTGGCGCGCTCGATATGGCCCCAGCCACGCTCCAGGCCGTCCAGCGCAATGCCGTCGGCGGGCGGATTGAAGGCGGGCGCCAGGAAGGTCTCGATGCAATGGGCAATCGCATCCATGCCGGTCGCGGCGGTCAGGCCGGCGGGCAGCCCCAGCGTCAGTTCGGGGTCGCAGATGGCTGACTTCGGCAGCAAGTGCCAGGAATGGAAGCCGAGCTTGCGCCCGTCGTCGAGGATGATGATGGCGCCGCGCGCCACCTCGCTGCCCGTGCCGGAAGTGGTGGGCACGGCAATCAGCGGCGCGGCGCGCTCGGTGATCTTCGCGCTGCCGCCTTCGATCGTCGCGTAGGTGGTCAACTCGCCCGGGTGCGTGGCCAGGATCGCGATGCCCTTCGCCAGGTCGATCGAGGAACCGCCGCCGACGGCGACAAGGCCGTCGCAGCCGGCGTCGCGGTATTGCTGCGCGGCCTTGCGCACCATGGCCTCGGTGGGGTTGGACGGGGTCTCGTCAAAGACCGCCACCGGCAGGCCTTGCATCGCATCGACCGCGCGCTGCGCCACGCCCGCCGCGACCACGCCCTTGTCGGTCACCAGCAGCGGCCGGCGGATGCCGATGCGTTCACATTCGGACTTGAGCAGGCTCACTGCGCCGAAGTCGAGGTGGATGTGGGTCAGATAGTAGATAAAGGCCATGGTTCGCTGTCTCCTGCGGCGATCCGCCGCTAATTTTGCTTGTAGGTCGCTTCCTGGGATTCACTGGCCAAACGGGTTCGATAAGTCGATCATCGCCCAGAAACCGCCGCCCCGCGCATGCATCGGGGTTATTTCGGACTGCCCGCTTACTGAAACACTGGCATGATACTGAAATCGAACGATCGTTCACAATTCGAACTTCTCCCGATGCCGGGGGAAGCCGGAAACATTTTGGCCGGCCAGGATGCCGCCAGGGCTGTATCAAATCCAGTGTCTGCCATGTCCGCTGTACCGTCCAGATCGTCTGCCTCGTCTACCTCGTCCGCCGCATCCACAACGTCTGCCGTCCCCGGCATGCCGGCGGTGCCGCTCGATTCGCAGGTGGCCGCATTGCTCGAGCTGATCGCGCGCGCCAAGCGGCCGCCCATCCATGTGATGGACGTTGAAGACGCCAAGATCGCGTACGAGAAGAGTGCGCCCATCCTCGATATCTTGCCGCCCGCGGTACACGCGGTGGAAGATCTCCTTATCTGTGCGCGCGATGGCCATGCCATTCCGGTACGCCTGTATGCGGCGCGCGAGGCGAGCTGGGCCGAGCCGTTGCCGTTGCTCGTCTACTTCCATGGCGGCGGTTTTACGGTGGGCAGCGTGAATTCGCACGATGCGCTGTGCCGCATGCTGGCGTCGCGCGCCGATTGCATGGTGCTGTCCGTCGACTATCGCCTCGGACCGCAATGGCGGTTCCCGACCGCGGCCAACGATGCATTCGACGTGCTGCACTGGGTGTTCGAGGAAGCCGCCCGTCTGGGCGCGGACCCGCAGCGCATTGCCCTGGGCGGAGACAGCGCCGGCGGCACGCTGGCCACGGCCTGCGCCGTCCATGCGCGCGACAGCGGCCTGGCGCCCGTGCTGCAGTTGCTGATCTATCCCGGCACCTGCGCGCGGCAGGACACGCCGTCGCACCGGGCCCTGGCCGATGGCTACCTGCTCACCGCCGACATGATCCAGTGGTTTTTCTCGCACTACCTTGACCAGGAATCGAGCCGCGACGACTGGCGCTTTGCCCCGCTTGATGGCGGCGGCGCCGGTGCCGATGTGCGCGGCTGCTGTCCGGCGTGGATCGCCGTGGCCGGCTACGATCCGCTGCATGACGAGGGCGTGGCCTACGCGGAAAAATTGCGCGCGGCCGGCGTGGCGGTCACGCTGGCCGACTATGCTGGCATGATCCACGACTTTTTCAAGATGGGCCGTTTCGTGCCCGCCGTGGCGCAGGCGCATGCCGATGCCGTGGCGGCGCTGCGGGCCGTTTTCGGCACCGGGCAATAAAAAAGGCAAGCATCGGGCCGCGGCACGCGCGGCACCCGATCCAATCATTTCTAGCAGTGACTTGCAGCACAAGGAGATATCGTCAAATGCAACGCCGCCAATTCATCGCCCGCGCCGGCCTCGCCGCCGCCACTGCCGCGCTTGGTTTCGCCGCCATGCCCGCGCAAGCGCAGGCAGAGAAATTCCCCCAACGCCCGATCCGCCTGGTCATCGGCTATACGGCCGGCGGTTCCACGGATATCCCGTTCCGCGTGCTGGCTGAAAACGCATCGAAGATCCTCGGCCAGCCCGTCATCGTCGAGAACAAGCCGGGTGCTGGCGGCGTGCTGCCGGCCCAGATGATGCAATCGACGCAGCCGGATGGCTACACGCTGGCGCAGGTCGCCATGCCGGTCTATCGCCTGCCGTACACGACCAAGATCAACTGGGACCCGGTCAAGGACCTGAGCTACATCATCAACCTGGCCGGCTACTCGTTCGGCCTGGTGGTCCCGGCCGATTCGCCGATCAAGACCATGCAGGACTACATCGCCTACGCCAAGGCCAATCCGGGCAAGCTGACCTACGGCTCGCCCGGCACCATGACCACGCTGCACCTGACCATGGAAGAACTGGCGATGAAGCAAGGCGTGCAGTTCTCGCACATCCCGTACAAGGGCAACTCCGAATCGATGCAGGCGTTGCTGGGCGGCCACGTGATGTCGGTGGCCGATACGCCGGCGTGGGCGCAGTACGTGGAGCAGGGCAAGCTGCGCCTGCTGTCGACGTGGGGCGACAAGCGCTCGGCGCGCTTCCCCAACGTGCCGACGCTGAAGGAACTGGGCATGGGCATCGTGCAGACCTCGCCGTTCGGCCTGGTGGCACCGAAGGGGACCGACCCGAAGATCGTGCAGAAGCTGCATGACGCCTTCAAGAAGGCCATGGAAATGCCGAACTACCGCGAATCGCTTGCCAAGTTCGACATGGAACCGTACTACATGAACAGCGCACAGTACTCGCAGTTCGCCGCGGATACGGTGAAGAAGGAAAAGGCCATCATCGAGAAGCTGGGCCTGGCCAAGCAGTAAATTCGCTGGCGCTGGCGCTGGCGCTGGC
>Ga0068821_107923_pt1 | contig 15807 bp, 14 predicted proteins | sample Hof3ISUMetaT_19_FD_68483 | JGI IMG/M metagenome (GOLD analysis project Ga0068821, IMG submission 68483) | Enriched soil aggregate microbial communities from Iowa State university to study microbial drivers of carbon cycling -... | ecosystem: Environmental > Terrestrial > Soil > Agricultural land...
TTTTTTCGACTCGGGGGCTTTGGTTTGCTGGAAGCGCTGGGCGAACATCTGCTGTACTTGCATGTACACCGGAGTGCCCAGTTTGTCGGCATGCGCCAGGGTCAGGAAAGCCTCGGCACTGGCGTTGTGGCTGGCGGTATCGGCAAAAACAGGGCCGCTGGCGCAAACCAGTGCAACCGCGGTACAGATGGCACGAAGACGAGTCATCGAGTTTCCTTTTCTAGCAGGCGAGGTATAACCCCAAGGACGACCATTCTGCGCCTAAAAAACTCTGTCGCTCAACCCCAAGCCTTGTCGCGCCTGATTTAGAGGGGTTGAATGGGCAGAATCCAGACTGATGGAACCCTGGCCGGCGATCACGGCCTAAACTGCGCAATCAGACCTACAGGAGTGTGCATGATGAGCCGTATCGAAACCGACAGCCTGGGCCAGGTGGATGTCCCGGATGAGGCCTATTGGGGTGCTCAAACGCAACGCTCGTTGGTCAACTTTGCCATTGGCAACGAACGCATGCCGCTGGCGGTACTGCACGCCCTGGCGCTGATCAAGAAAGCGGCGGCGCGGGTCAACGACCGTAACGGCGACTTGCCCGCCGACATCGCCAGGCTGATCGAACAGGCGGCCGATGAAGTGCTCGACGGCGAGCATGACGATCAATTCCCGCTGGTGGTCTGGCAGACCGGCAGCGGCACCCAGAGCAACATGAACGTCAACGAAGTGATCGCCGGACGCGCCAACGAACTGGCCGGCAACCCGCGTGGCGGCAAGTCCCCGGTGCACCCCAACGATCACGTCAACCGCTCCCAGAGCTCCAACGACTGCTTCCCCACGGCGATGCACATCGCCGCTGTACAGGCGGTGCAACAGCACTTGCTGCCGGCGATCAGCGAACTGTCCGGTGGCCTGGCCGAGCTGTCGGCCCGGCACATGAAACTGGTCAAGACCGGTCGCACCCACATGATGGACGCCACGCCGATCACCTTCGGCCAGGAAGTCTCGGCGTTCATTGCCCAGCTCGACTACGCAGAACGTGCGATTCGCGGCGCGCTGCCGGCGGTCTGTGAACTGGCCCAGGGCGGTACGGCGGTCGGCACCGGGCTGAACTCGCCCCACGGCTTCGGTGAAGCCATCGCCGCGGAAATCGCCGCCTTGTCCGGCTTGCCGTTCATCACCGCGCCGAACAAGTTTGCCGCCCTGGCCGGCCACGAGCCGCTGACCACCTTGTCCGGCGCGCTGAAAACCCTCGCCGTGACGCTGATGAAAATCGCCAATGACTTGCGCTTGCTCGGCTCCGGCCCGCGCGCCGGCCTCGCCGAAGTGAAGTTGCCCGCCAACGAACCAGGCAGTTCGATCATGCCGGGCAAGGTCAACCCGACCCAGTGCGAAGCGCTGTCGATGCTGGCCTGCCAGGTCCTGGGCAACGACGTGACCATCGGCTTCGCCGCGAGCCAGGGTCACCTGCAGCTGAATGTGTTCAAGCCGGTGATCATCCACAACCTGCTGCAATCGATCCGCCTGCTGGCCGATGGCTGCAGCAACTTCCAGCAGCATTGCATCGCCGGCCTGGAACCGGATGCCGGGAAAATGGCTGAGCATCTGGAACAAGGGTTGATGCTGGTGACAGCACTGAACCCGCACATTGGTTATGACAAATCGGCGGAGATTGCCAAGAAGGCTTACAGTGAAGGGCTGACCTTGCGTGCGGCGGCGTTGCAGCTGGGGTATCTGACCGATGAAGAGTTCGATGCCTGGGTGCGGCCGGAGAACATGTTGGAGGCCGGGGCCAAGGGCTGAGACTGCGGTGACTGACAGTCCGTCATCGCGGGCAAGCCCGCTCTCACAGGGACTGTGTCGATCACAATTATTGCAATCGAGGCAAAACCTGTGAGGGATTGTCCGCGATGGAGATGACGCGGTCTAACTGGCCGCCATCCGCACCTTGCGGGCCTTGAGCCCGGCAATCAACGACGGCCCCAACGCCACCAGCGCCGACCCCAGCACCACCAACACCGCCCCGCCATAACCCAGGCCATTGATGGTTTCGGCGTGCACATACTCCGGCCACCACCAGGCGGCCACGGCCACGGCGGCAAAGGTCACCAGCGGCGTGATCGCCAGGGTCGCACTGACCCGCGACGCCTCCCAGTGCGCCAGCGCCTCGGCAAAGGCGCCATAGGCAATCAGGGTGTTCATGCAGCACGCCAGCAATAGCCAGCCTTGCAACGGATTCAGTTGCAGCGCCTCCAAAGGATGCACCCACGGCGTCAGCAGCAGCCCGCAGAACAGGTAGATCACCATCATCACTTGCAACGAATTCCACACGGTCAGCAACTGCTTCTGTCCCAGCGCATAAAACGTCCAGACCGTGGAAGCCAGCAACACCAGGAGTACGCCGGCAGTGTAATCGGTCAATGAGGTCAGCAGCTCACTCAGGCGCTGGTTGAAAAACAGCGCGAAGCCGATCAACAACACCAACAAGCCAATCCCCTGCCCCAGGCTGAACCGTTCCTTGAACACGAACACACTGGCGATCAGCAACATGATCGGGCCCATCTGCACCACCAGTTGCGCGGTGCCGGGGCTGAGCAGATTCAACCCCATCAGGTACAGCACGTAGTTGCCCACCAGGCCGAGCACCGCCATTAGCACCAGCCAGCCGCCACGCGGCCCGAGCACTTTGCGGCTCGGCAGGCGCCTGGTCGCCGCCAGGTAAATGAACAGGCAGCCACCGGACACCATCAGACGGAACCAGGTCACGGTGACCGGGTCCATCACCAACAGCACCTGCTTGAGCTTGATTGGCAGGATTCCCCACAACAGCGCGGTCAGCAAGGCCAGGAACAGCCCATAAACCCAGCGACCCGATGAAATGTGCATGCGAACCCCAATCCGGAAAACAAGAGGAGCCATTCTAGGCGCTGACTAGCGTGGCACACAGGGACAGTTAACGCCTGGCCGCGAATGAAACTGTGCAGGTCGCAACATTATTCTGGCGAGATGCCGTCGATCAGATGACCAGGCAGCCCAAGTGGTTCATGCATAAGCTGATTGGATCCACCACCGCAATAGATAGGAGAAACGCCATGTATGGCATGCGCGCCCAGGACGACGCTCCCGCTGTGCACTTTCGCAGCGACAGGTTATGCCGGGTCAATGGGGAGTTGTATTTCAGCACCCGGGAAAACACCCTGGAGGGGCCGTTTGCCAACCGCGAGGCGGCGCAGCGGGAGATTCAGGCGTATATCGAGCGGGTGCAATCGCGGCAATGCATCGGTAGTTCATGACGCCCCCATCGCCAGCAGGCTGGCTCCCACAGGTTTTATCTCCCGGTGGGAGGCTGGCTCCCACCGGTTCTCTTCATTCCTGTGGCGCTCGTCTGCTGGCGATGGCTATTCAACGATCACTGCAAGATGCCAAGGTGTCTAGCGCACCGCCTCGAACAACCCGGTAGCCCCCATCCCGCCGCCCACGCACATGGTGACGATGCCGTAACGCAGGTTGCGCCGCTGCAACTCGCGAACGATGTGGCCGACCTGGCGCGAACCGGTCATGCCGAACGGGTGGCCGATGGAAATCGAACCGCCATTGACGTTGTACCTGTCATTGTCGATCTCCAGTCGGTTACGCGCGTACAGGCACTGCGAGGCGAATGCTTCGTTGAGTTCCCACAAATCGATATCGCCCATGTGCAGGCCCTTGGCCTTGAGCAGTTTGGGCACCGAGAACACCGGGCCGATGCCCATCTCGTCCGGCTCGCACCCGGCCACGGTGAAACCGCGGAAGAACGCCTTGGGCTTGAGGCCCAGCGCCAGGGCTTTTTCCAGGCTCATCACCAGGGTCATGGAGGCGCCGTCGGACAGCTGCGAGGAGTTGCCGGCGGTGACCGAGCCATCTTCGACGAACACCGGCTTCAATCCAGCCAGGCTTTGCAGGGTGGTATCGGGCCGGTTGCAGTCGTCGTGATCCACCACACCTTCGAGAATCTGCACCTGGCCGGTGGCCTTGTCTTCAACCCGGTACTTCACCGCCATCGGCACGATTTCGTCGTCGAACAACCCCGCCGCCTGTGCCTGGGCTGTGCGCTGCTGGCTTTGCAGGGCGTACAGATCCTGTTCTTCGCGGCTGACGTTGTAACGTCGAGCGACGATTTCGGCGGTCTGGCCCATCGGGAAGTAGATCCCCGGCACCTGCTCCTTGAGCAGCGGATTGATCAGGTGATCGGTGTTGATGCTTTTCATCGTCAGGCTGATGGACTCGACGCCACCGGCAACGATGATGTCGCTGCAACCGGAGGCGATCTGGTTGGCGGCAATGGCGATCGCCTGCAAGCCCGAGGAGCAGAAGCGGTTGAGGGTCATGCCGGCGACGCCGATGCCCAGGCGCGACAGCACCGCGACGTTGCGCCCGATGTTATAGCCCTGGGAGCCTTCGTTGGAGCCGGCACCGACGATGCAGTCCTCGACACTGGCCGGATCGATGCCGGTGCGCGCCAGCAAGGCGTCGACACAATGCGCCGCCATGTCGTCGGGACGGGTCATATTGAACTTGCCGCGAAAGGATTTGGCCAGGCCGGTCCGCACGCTGTCGACGATCACCACTTCACGCATGGCATACCTCATTGTTGTTGTCGGTTGAGAGTGGACCGAGCATAAGGCCACTCAATTACCGACCGCGACAATCATTCACCCCGCGTATGCGTAGCCATCGCCTGACTACTTGCCCTTGCGCTTGCCCGATTTTTCGAACGCCTCTTCCAGTGCGCGGTTGATGGTGCGCAACACCTTGACCCGCGCCCAGCGCTTGTCATTGGCCTCCACCAGGGTCCAGGGCGAGATCTCCGTGCTGGTGCGGTCCACCATGTCGCCGACGGCGGTGCGATAGTCGTCCCACTTATCGCGGTTGCGCCAATCGTCCTCGGTGATCTTGAAGCGTTTGAACGGGATATTTTCACGCTCCTGGAAGCGTTCCAGTTGCGTCTGTTTGTCGATGGCCAGCCAGAACTTGACCACGATCACCCCGGCATCGCTCAGTTGTTCCTCGAAGTCGTTGATTTCACTGTAGGCGCGCAGCCAGTCCGCCTGGGTGCAGAACCCTTCGATGCGCTCCACCAGTACCCGGCCATACCAGGAGCGGTCGAACACGGTGAATTTCCCCCGGGCGGGAACATGCCGCCAAAAACGCCACAGATAGGGATGCGCCCGCTCCTCGTCGGTAGGCGCGGCAATCGGCACGATGCTGTATTGGCGCGGATCCAGTGCCGCGGCAACCCGGCGAATCGCCCCGCCCTTGCCCGCCGCGTCATTGCCTTCGAACACCGCCATCAACGCGTGTCGGCGCATGCGTTTGTCGCGCATCAACCCCGAGAGCCTGGCCTGCTCGGTGATCAGTTGCTCTTCATATTCGGCCTTGCTCAGTTGCACGCTCAGGTCGAGGCTGTCCAGCAGGTTCAATTGATCAACGCTGGGGAACACCGGCGCGGCGTTGACTTTCTCCGGGTGGATTTTCGGTCGCTTGAGGGCGCCCTGCAGACCTTCGAGCAGGATTTTTCCCACCGCCAGGCTGCGATAATGCGCATCCTTTCCGGCGATCACGTGCCACGGCGCATAGTCGCGGCTGGTGCGCCGCAAAATGCGCTCGCCGTATTTCACAAAGCGGTCGTAGGTTTGCGACTGCTGCCAGTCCAGCGGGCTGATGCGCCAGCTGTGCAGCGGGTCGTCGGCCAATGCCTTGAGACGCGCCTTCATTTGCTTCTTGGAGAGGTGGAACCAGAACTTGAAGATCAGCGCGCCTTCGTCGCAAAGCATTTTTTCCAGGCGCTCGGCGCCGTTGATGCCTTGATCGAACCTGGGGTCCTTGATCACGCCGTGGACCCTGGCCTGCAGCATCTGGCTGTACCAGTTGCCGAAGAAGATGCCCATGCGGCCCTGGGCCGGAAGCATCCGCCAATAGCGCCAGGCCGGTGGCCGCGCCAATTCTTCGTCGGTTTGCTGATCGAAGGTACGGACCTCGATCAGACGCGGGTCCATCCATTCATTGAGCAACTTGACCGTCTCGCCCTTGCCGGCGCCTTCGATGCCGTTGATCAGGATGATCACCGGGAACCGGCTCTGTTGACGCAGCTCGAATTGCGCTTCCAGCAAGGCTTCACGCAGGGCCGGCACCTCGGCTTCATAGGTTTCTTTGTCGATGGCGTGATCGATTTCAGCGGATTCGAACATGGGCAGCTCCCTGGCAGATGTGAGCAAGACTAGTGGATTGACCTCTCCTGCGGGGGAGAAATCCCATTTTCATCGCTTGGGCGGTGGCAAGCCTTGCCTTGGGTCAGGCCCTCCTCCCGCGATCGGATAGAATGGCGACCTTGCCGTTACCGAGCCTGCCATGAAACCTGAAATGCCCAATGCCCAGATCGACTGGGACGATCAAGGCCTCCCGCGCTCGCGGGTGTTCGATGATGTGTATTTTTCCGACTTGTCGGGGTTGGACGAAACCCGTTACGTGTTCCTTGAACAGAACGCCCTGGGTGAGCGCTTTGCCGCATTGCCGGCGGGTGGGCGACTGGTGATCGGCGAAACCGGCTTCGGCACCGGGTTGAATTTCCTGTGCGCGTGGCAATTGTTCGAGCAACACGCGGTGGCCGGTGCGCGACTGCATTTTGTCAGTGTCGAAAAATACCCCCTGAGTCTGCCAGACCTGCAACGGGCACTGGCATTGTGGCCGGAACTCAAGCCGTTGGCCGATCAACTGCTGGCGCAGTACCGGGCGATCCACCAGGGTTTCCAGCGTCTGGTCCTGGATAATGGACGCGTCACGCTCACCTTGCTGATCGGCGATGCACTTGAGCAGTTGCCGCAACTGGACGCGCAAATCGACGCCTGGTTTCTCGACGGTTTCGCCCCGGCGAAAAACCCCGACATGTGGACCGCCGAACTGTTCGCCGAACTCGCCCGCCTGGCGGCACCGGGTTCGACCATCAGCACCTTTACCAGCACAGGTTGGGTGCGCCGGTTGCTCAATGCCGCGGGCTTCAAGATGAAACGTACGCCAGGCATTGGCCACAAATGGGAAATCCTGCGCGGCACCTTCCTCGGCTGGCCAGCGCAAACCCCGACACCCGCGGTGGTGAAACCGTGGTTTGCCCGCCCGACCTCGCTCACCGGCGAACGTCGCGCCCTGGTGATTGGCGCCGGGCTGGCCGGCTGTGCCACGGCCGCCAGCCTGGCTGCACGTGGATGGCAGGTGAGCCTGCTGGAGCGTCACGATGCGCTGGCGCAGGAAGCCTCAGGCAATCCCCAGGGTGTGCTGTACCTCAAGCTTTCCGCCCACGGCACAGCGTTGTCGCAATTGATCGTCAGTGGCTTCGGCTACACCCGACGCGTGCTCGAGCATCTGCAACGGGGCGTTGACTGGGACGATTGCGGGGTCTTGCAATTGGCCTTCAATACCAGGGAAACCGAGCGTCAGGCGCAATTGGCGGCGGCGTTCCCCGAAGACTTGCTGCACACGCTCGATCAAGCGCACGCCGAGGACCGCGCCGGTATCGCACTGCCAGCGGGGGGCCTGTTTTACCCCGAAGGCGGTTGGGTACATCCGCCCGCGCTGTGCCAATGGCAGGCTGCACATTCGAACATCGAACTGCTGACACACCACGATGTGCTGGAACTGCGCCGTGTGGACGGCGGCTGGCAAACCTGGGATGGCGACAGGTTGCTGGCCCAGGCACCTGCGGTGGTGCTGGCTGGCGCTGCCGAGATCAAGCGGTTCACCTACAGCAGCGAGTTGCCGCTCAAGCGCATTCGCGGGCAGATCACCCGCTTGCCGCAAACCCCCGCGAGCCAGGCGCTGGCTACCGTGGTGTGCGCCGAAGGCTATGTCGCGCCGGCTCGCCTGGGCGAACACACCCTGGGGGCGAGTTTCGATTTCCACAGCGACGACCTGACCCCGACCACCGCCGAACATCGGGGCAACTTGCAGATGCTTGAAGAAATCTCGCCGGACCTGGTCGCTCGGCTCCGCACGGAGACCCTGCAACCCGAGGCGCTTGAAGGTCGCGCCGCGTTTCGTTGTACCAGCCCGGATTACTTGCCCATTGTCGGGCCTTTGGCCGACCGCCAGGGGTTCGTCGACACCTACAAAGTATTGAGCAAGGATGCCCGGCAAACCCCGGATACCCCCTGTCCCTGGCTGGATGGCCTGTACGTCAACAGCGGCCACGGTTCGCGAGGGCTGATCACCGCGCCACTGTCAGGGGAGTTGATTGCCGCGTGGCTGGATGACGAACCGCTGCCTGTGCCCAGGACCGTGGCCGAGGCCTGCCATCCGAATCGTTTTGCCTTGCGTCAGTTGATCCGGGGCAAGGCCTGAGTCACTCGATCGAGCATCGAACAGGTCTTCAATTCGTCGAGCACATCCATCGGGCTGGCCGGTCAGCGCCAGCCCATCCAGCATATTTATAACTTATCGATCTAAAACTCCCGCGATCTCACTGGGTCAGTTTCTGAGTACCCGGCCTTTCAGGCCAGGTGCCGATACCCCTCCCCAACGGAAAAACCGGTAAGGAATTTATGTGCGGATTAGCTGGCGAGTTACGTTTTGACAATCAACCTGCAGACCTTGCAGCCATTGAGCGAATCACCCATCACCTTGCGCCTCGAGGCCCTGACGCCTGGGGTTTTCACAGCCAGGGGCCGATTGCCCTGGGCCACCGTCGCCTGAAGATCATGGACCTGTCGGACGGCTCGGCGCAGCCGATGATCGACAACCAGCTGGGCCTGTCCCTGGCCTTCAACGGCGCGATCTACAACTTCCCGGAACTGCGCACCGAGCTTGAAAGCCTCGGTTATGCCTTCTATTCCGGTGGCGACACCGAAGTACTGCTCAAGGGCTTTCACGCCTGGGGCGAAGCGCTGCTGCCGAAACTCAACGGCATGTTTGCCTTTGCCATCTGGGAGCGCGACAGCCAACGCCTGTTCCTTGCCCGCGACCGCCTCGGCGTGAAGCCGTTGTACCTGTCGCGCACCGGCCAGCGCCTGCGTTTCGCTTCAGCGTTGCCGGCGTTGCTCAAGGGTGGCGACATCAACCCGATCCTCGATCCGGTGGCGCTCAATCATTACCTGAATTTCCACGCCGTGGTGCCGGCGCCGCGCACATTGTTGGCGGGCATCGAAAAACTGCCTCCGGCGACCTGGATGCGCATTGAAGCCGATGGCCGTACCGAGCAGAAAACCTGGTGGACCCTGCCCTACGGCCCACACGACGATGAGAAGAATCTGACACTCGAGGACTGGCGTGACCGCGTGCTCGACAGTACCCGCGAAGCGGTGGCCATCCGCCAACGTGCCGCGGTGGATGTCGGCGTGCTGCTTTCCGGCGGGGTCGATTCAAGCCTGCTGGTGGGCCTGTTGCGCGAAGTCGGCGTGGAAAACCTGTCGACCTTCTCCATCGGCTTCCAGGATGCCGGTGGCGAGCGTGGCGACGAGTTCCAGTACTCGGACCTGATCGCCAGGCACTATGGCACCCATCACCACCAGCTGCGTATCGACGAAAACGAGATCATCGAACAACTGCCCGCCGCGTTCCGCGCCATGAGCGAACCGATGGTCAGTCACGATTGCATCGCCTTTTACCTGTTATCCAGGGAAGTGGCCAAGCATTGCAAAGTGGTGCAAAGCGGCCAGGGCGCCGACGAACTGTTTGCCGGCTATCACTGGTATCCGCAGGTCGATGGCGCCAGCGACCCCTTCGCGGCTTATCGCGAAGCGTTTTTCGACCGCAGTTACGACGACTACGCCGCCACCGTGCAGCCGAAATGGCTGACAGCCAATGACGCTGCGGGCGACTTCGTGAAGGAGCATTTTGCACAGCCCGGTGCCGACGCGGCAGTGGACAAGGCCCTGCGCCTGGACAGCACCGTGATGCTGGTGGACGACCCGGTCAAGCGCGTCGACAACATGACCATGGCCTGGGGCCTGGAAGCGCGCACGCCGTTTCTCGACTATCGCCTGGTGGAGTTGTCCGCACGGGTGCCGGGCAAATTCAAACTGCCCGACGGCGGCAAGCAAGTCCTGAAGGAAGCGGCGCGCCTGGTGATTCCAAGCGAAGTGATCGACCGCAAGAAGGGTTACTTCCCGGTACCCGGTCTCAAGCACCTGCAGGGCGACACGCTGAACTGGGTGCGCGAACTGCTGCTCGATCCGAGCCAGGATCGCGGCCTGTTCAACCCCGCCATGCTCGACCGCCTGCTGACTGACCCGCAAGGTCAGTTGACGCCGTTGCGCGGCTCCAAGCTGTGGCAACTGGCGGCCCTGAACCTGTGGCTCAGCGAACAAGGAATCTGACTGATGAAACCTCACGCCACGGCTATCAATCAGCGCTTGTTGCGCGGCCAGGCGCCCTCCTATGAACGCCTGCAGGCACGCCTGGCCGAAGACGGCAACACACTGGGCGCCGAGCCGATCGCCGTGCATTGCGGCTGGGGCCGGTTGCTGATCGGCCATACCTTCGCCGATGCCGCCAGCCTGGCCCGCGAGTTGCTCAACGAACGCCCCGGCGAACGCGATATCGCCCTCTACGTCGCCGCGCCCCAGCAGGTATTGGGGCTGGAGCCAGCCCAACTGTTCCTCGATCCGTCCGATACCTTGCGCCTGTGGTTCAGCGATTACCGCCAGGCCACCCGGGTGTTCCGTGGCTTTCGCATCCGTCGCGCCCAGAGCGAGGCGGACTGGAACGCCATCAATCAGCTGTACCACGCACGCGGCATGCTGCCGATCGATGCCTGCCTGCTGACCCCCAGGCATCTGGGCGGACCGGTGTACTGGCTGGCGGAAGACGAGGACAGCGGCGCGGTCATCGGCAGTGTCATGGGCCTCAATCATCACAAGGCCTTCAACGATCCGGAAAACGGCAGCAGCCTGTGGTGCCTGGCGGTGGATCCGCGCTGTTCACGGCCCGGCGTCGGTGAGGTGCTGGTGCGCCATCTGATTGAACACTTCATGAGTCGCGGGCTGAGTTATCTCGATCTGTCGGTGCTGCACGACAATCGCCAGGCGAAAAACCTCTATGCCAAGCTGGGTTTTCGCAACCTCTCGACCTTCGCCATCAAGCGCAAGAACGGCATCAACCAGTCGTTGTTTCTCGGCCCGGGTCCTGAAGCGGCGTTCAATCCGTACGCGCGGATCATCGTCGAAGAAGCGCACCGTCGCGGCATCGACGTTCAGGTCGATGATGCCGAAGCCGGCTTGTTCACCCTCAGCCATGGTGGACGCCGGGTACGTTGTCGCGAGTCCCTGAGCGACCTGACCAGCGCCATCAGCATGAGCCTGTGCCAGGACAAGAGCCTGACCCATAAAGTGCTCACCGCCGCCGGCCTGAACCTGCCCGCGCAGCAACTGGCGGGCAATGCCGATGACAACCTGGCGTTTCTCGACGAACACCATCGGGTGGTGGTCAAACCGCTGGACGGTGAACAGGGGCAAGGGGTGGCGGTGGACCTGCAGGCCATCGACGAAGTCCAGCAAGCCATCGAAGCCGCCCGCCAATTCGACACTCGCGTGCTGTTGGAAAGCTTCCACGAAGGCCTCGACCTGCGGATTCTGGTGATCGGCTTTGAAGTGGTCGCCGCCGCGATTCGTCGGCCGGCCGAAGTGGTGGGCGATGGCCAACATTCCATCAGGGCGCTGATCGAGGCCCAGAGTCGACGTCGCCAGGCGGCTACCGGCGGTGAAAGCAAGATCCCTCTGGACCACGAAACCGAGCGCACCCTGCAGGCAGCGGGTTACGCCTACGACAGCATTCTGCCAGCTGGCGAGCATTTGTTCGTCCGGCGTACGGCGAATCTTCATACCGGCGGGATTCTCGAAGACGTTACCGCGATCCTGCATCCGACACTGGTGGACGCGGCAGTGCGCGCGGCGCGTGCGCTGGATATTCCCATGGTCGGACTCGACCTGCTGGTGCCCGCCGCCGATCAACCGCAATACGTATTCATAGAAGCCAACGAGCGCGCCGGACTGGCCAACCATGAACCGCAGCCGACGGCCGAGCGGTTTGTAGACCTGTTGTTTCCGCACAGTCAGCCGGCCGTGTAGCGCCCGACCGTTCCACGCGCTGCGTGGGAATGCAGCCCGGGACGCTCCGCGCCCCTCAAGAGCCGAACGCAGAGCGTCCATTGATTGATTCCCACGCAGCGCGTGGGAACGATCCCTCATCCCATCAGGAGTTTCCATGACCTGCCAATACCCGGAACCCGACCTGACTTACCTGCAAAAGGTCCTGCTGGAAATGCTCGCCATTCCCAGCCCCACCGGCTTCACCGACACCATCGTGCGCTATGTCGCCGAACGGTTGGAAGAGCTGGGCATTCCCTTCGAGATGACTCGTCGCGGCACCATCCGCGCCACGCTCAAGGGCAAGAAAAACAGTCCGGACCGTGCCGTCTCCGCGCACCTGGACACCATCGGCGCCGCCGTGCGCGCCATCAAGGACAACGGGCGCCTGACGCTGGCCCCCGTGGGTTGCTGGTCCAGCCGTTTCGCCGAGGGCAGCCGCGTCAGCCTGTTTACCGACAACGGTGTGATCCGCGGCAGCGTGTTGCCGCTCATGGCCTCCGGGCACGCGTTCAACACCGCCGTGGATGAAATGCCGATCAGCTGGGACCACATCGAATTGCGCCTGGACGCCTATTGCGCCACCCGCGCCGATTGCGATTCCCTGGGCATCAGCGTCGGTGATTTCGTCGCCTTCGACCCCTTGCCGGAGTTCACTGAAAGTGGCCACATCAGTGCCCGTCACCTGGACGACAAGGCCGGCGTCGCGGCGTTGCTGGCCGCGTTGAAGGCGATCATCGACAGCGGCAGAGAACTGGCGATCGATTGTCATCCGCTGTTTACCATCACCGAGGAAACCGGCAGCGGCGCAGCGGCGGCGTTGCCTTGGGACGTCAGCGAATTCGTCGGCATCGACATCGCCCCCGTCGCGCCCGGCCAGCACTCCAGCGAGCACGCGGTGAGCATTGCGATGCAGGATTCCGGCGGGCCGTACGACTATCACTTGTCGCGGCACCTGCTGCGCCTGGCCAGTGACAACGAGTTGCCGGTACGCCGTGACCTGTTCCGCTACTACTTCAGCGACGCACACTCGGCGGTCACCGCCGGGCATGACATCCGCACCGCCCTGCTCGCCTTCGGCTGCGACGCCACCCACGGCTACGAACGCACCCACATCGACAGCCTTGCCGCCCTCAGCCGCCTGCTCGGCGCCTACATCCTCAGCCCGCCGGTATTCGCCAGCGACGCACAGCCGGCCAAGGGTTCGCTGGACCGGTTCAGTCACCAGATCGAACACGAGACGCAGATGGAAAGCGATACGCGGGTGCCATCGGTGGATAGCCTGGTGGGGCAAAGGTCCAATAGCTAAGCTCGGTCGTTTGCCAGCTGATCCAACGCCATCGCCAGCAGGCTGGGTCCCACGGGATCTTGTGGGAGCCAGCCTGCTGGCGATGGCGTCAGAGGCAACAACTCAGGACCCAGGCTAGCCCCAATCCGTGATTCACCGTAGCATCGCGCAATCGTTCCAACCGAGGTGCCTATGCTGATTCCCCACGACCAACTTGAAGTCGATACCCTGACCCGCCTGATCGAAGACTTCGTGACCCGCGACGGCACCGACAACGGTGATGACACGCCGCTGGAAACCCGCGTATTGCGTGTTCGCCAGGCGTTGATCAAAGGCCAGGCACTGATTGTCTTCGACCCGGAGAGCGAGCAATGCCAACTGATGCTCAAGCATGACGTGCCCAAGCATCTATTCGACTGATTTCTTGTTTGCCGCCAGCTTGCGCTGGATTCGCTCGTAAATCTCGCCACGGTGCACGTTGACATGGTGCGGGGCTTCGATGCCGAAGCGCACATTGCCGCCATTGACGGAAACAATGCGCACCGAAATGGTGTCGCCGATGGAAATCAATTCGCCGACTGCGCGGCTCAGTACAAGCATGGCTTTGGTCCTTCAGGGTTACCGGACCTTGAAGATGCCCGGTGCACGCCGGGCCTACAAGGCAGCCGCGGTAATCCAGACCGAACCTACGCGCGCAGGGTTGCCCTGCTGAAGGAAATGCCTGACAGGCCGATTCGTCATGGAGCCGAGAAGCGCGGGCCGAACAGGATGATGCTTGCCCCGATCACGCACAGCGCCACGCCGAGCCAGTCGGAGCCCAGTGGCCGAATCCGCTCCACCACCGCCAGCCAGGCAATTGAAGCAATGATGTAGATTCCGCCGTAAGCGGCATAGGCACGGCCTGCGTAAGCCGCTTCTATTCGTGTCAACAGCAACGCGAACAACGTCAGGCTGAGCAGCGCCGGTACCACCCACCACACGCTTTTGCCCTGGCGCAACCACATCCAGAATGCAAAGCAACCGGCGATTTCGAACAGCGCGGCGAGGAAAAACCACAAATAATTGAGCATGCGCACGTCTCGCGAGGATGGCTGATGGCGGCCACCCTAGCGAGGCTGTTGCGCGTGGGCAAGGTCAGCTTGCGGATTGTTTGGCCTTGGCGCGCATCTTGTCGGCCATCTGGGTCATTTCGTTGTAGAGCAGTTGCGGGTTCTTCTGCTTAAGGGCCCAGGCCATGCGGCCCTGTTCGTGGGGCAGGATCATGAACTCGCCGGCGGCGACCTGCTGGTAGATATAGTCGGCAATATCGCCGGCACTGATGGGCGAACTTTCCAGCAACTTGCCGACCTGGGCTTTCATGGCCGGCGTCGGGCCGCGGAAGGAGTCCAGCAGATTGGTCTGGAAAAACGACGGGCACACCACGTGCACGCCGACTTCCTGGTGCGCGAGTTCGATCAGCAGGCTTTCCGACAACGCCACCACACCGGCCTTGGCCACGTTGTAGTTGCTCATGGCCGGGCCTTGCATCAACGCCGCCATCGAGGCGATGTTGATGATCTTGCCTTTGCTCCTTTCCAGCAACGGCAGGAAGGCCTTGCAGCCCTTGACCACCCCCATGAGGTTGATCGCGATCTGCCAGTCCCAGTCTTCCAGGGACAGCTCGCTGAAGAACCCGCCCGAGGCCACGCCCGCGTTGTTGACGATGATGTCGATGCCGCCCAGTTTCACTTCGCAAGCCTGTGCAAAGGCGGTCAGCTGACTGTAATCACGCACGTCACAGCGCTGGATGAACCCGTCGCCACCGGCTTCGCGCACCTGTTTCAGGGTTTCTTGCAAACCCGCCTCGCTGACATCCGACAAGGCCAGTTGCCAGCCTTCGCGCGCCCAGCGCAGCGCGATTTCGCGACCCAGGCCGGAGCCCGCGCCAGTGATCATCATGCGATTTTGCATAGCAAACAGCCTTGTTGTTCCGGGGAAGATGCGAGGAGTGTAGCGAAGGATATCGGCCGTCCCACGCTCTATCAGATTGCTGAATGCCCCGAGCAAACCGCAGGCGCGGCTCGACCAACTAACGCAACACTGAACGCCATGCGCGTGAGTTGGAAAAACAGTAAAAAAACTTGGAATTTTCTGACCTGCGCTGCGGTCGGACTTATTAAGCAGCTCGAATTAATGACATTCCTGCTGGCTGATTACAGCTAGGTCATTCCTGAATACTTACTGCAAGGAAACAGACATGGGCACAATTCTTCTGATCATTCTGATCTTGTTACTGATCGGTGGTCTACCGGTCTTCCCACACTCCAGAAGTTGGGGTTATGGCCCGTCCGGTGTCATCGGCGTGGTATTGGTGGTGATACTGATCCTGTTGTTGCTCGGCAAGATATGAAGTTCTGACCAGTAAAAAAAAAGAGGCCC
>Ga0068821_109667_pt1 | contig 15182 bp, 16 predicted proteins | sample Hof3ISUMetaT_19_FD_68483 | JGI IMG/M metagenome (GOLD analysis project Ga0068821, IMG submission 68483) | Enriched soil aggregate microbial communities from Iowa State university to study microbial drivers of carbon cycling -... | ecosystem: Environmental > Terrestrial > Soil > Agricultural land...
GTCGAGCATGCACCGGATGAATGATCTACGTCGCATCGACCTGAACCTGCTGGTAATCCTCGACGCCTTGCTCGGCGAGCAACATGTCACTCGCGCGGCCGAGCGCCTGCACCTCAGCCAACCTGCCGTCAGCCATGCCCTGGCGCGCTTGCGCGATCTGCTCGGTGATCCGTTGCTGGTGCGCGCCGGGGCCAGCCTGGTGCCCACTGCGCGAGCGCTGGAGTTGATGGTGCCGCTGGGCGAAGTCCTGGCCCAGGTGCAATCGTTGCTGGCACCCAACGCCTTCGACCCGGCCACGGCCAAACGCACCTTTCGCCTGGCGATGTCTGATTACGGCGCCGCCATCGTTCTACCGGGTTTGATCCGCACGTTGCGTCGCGAAGCGCCGGGCATCGACCTGCAAATCAGTCACGCCAGCCGTGAAGGCATGCTCGAGGGGGTGCTCAACGGTGATATCGATGTCGCCGCCGGGGTGTTTCCGGAAATGCCCAACGAGCTGCGCAGCACGCCATTGTTCGAGGAACACTATGTTTGCCTGGTGGACCGCAACAGCCTGCCCGAGGCGAGCGTGCTCGATCTTCGCACCTATTTGAGCCGCCCCCACGTGCTGCTGGAAATGCGCGGCAGCGGCACGCCGGAGATCGAGCGCGCCCTGACTCGCCTGCGTGAACGTCGTCGAGTCGCGATCAGCCTGCCGCACTGGAGTGTCGCCCCGCAATTGATCGGCGCCACGGACCTGATCCTCACCGTCGCCTCCCGGGCCGTGCGCGATATCGATGAGCGGTCATTGATTGTCATGCCGCCGCCGTTTGAAATTCCGCCGTTTACCTTTGTCCTGGCCTGGCACAAGCGTCGGGGCGGGGACCAGGCGCTGAATTGGTTGAATGGCCAAATCGAACGGGCCTCAAGTGATATAGACTGGCGCCCCTTGACCAAGACAGCTCAAAAGGACTGCACATGACTGCCTCGCTGCTAATGGCCGTTCTCGCCTCGGGCTTTATCTATGGCATCACGCCAGGGCCGGGTGTGTTGGCGGTGTTCGGCATCGGTGCGGCGCACGGACGGCGGGCGGGGGCGGGGTTTCTCTGCGGGCATTTGCTGGGTGACGTGGTCTGGTGCAGCACCGCGCTGGTAGCGATTGTCGGTGCGCGGGAAATCGGCAGCACCGCGTTCGATGTGCTTGGCGTGCTCAGCGGGCTCTACCTGTTCTGGCTCGGCTGGCGCGCGGTGCGAGCGCGTCAAAGGGGGGGCGAGGCGCCCGAGGGGCCGGCGCGGCAGCCGTTCTGGCACGGCATCCTGTTCGGACTGACCAATCCGAAAGCCTATCCGGTGGCAGTGGCCACCTTCACTGCGCTATTGTCCAGCCGGGCGCAGCTGCTGACCTGGTCAATGTTGCCGTGGCTGATCGTGTTGAGCTTCGTCGGTGGCCTGCTGGCCTACGCTATCCTCATCGGCGTTGTCGGTGCGCGCCAGGTGCGCACCTTGTATCAACGCCATGAACTGGCGATCACCCGGTTGTGCGGGGTAATGTTTATCGGTTTTGCCATCAACGCGCTGGTGCATGCACTGCCGGGTCTGGTGACAAACAAGGCTTGACGCTGAGCGCGAGAACGCGTCAGTTGCACAGTCGGCGCCCAGGCGCCCGACCGGTCAGGGAAGGTTTTTAATGGCTGAAATGTCCGGACATGCTCACGGTACCATGACCAGCAGAAACTCCGCGCCGTTGGCGAGCTACATTGATCTCCTGTTGGACGCCGTTTGCGCGGTCGATAAACAAGGCCGCTTCGTATTTGTCAGCGCGGCATGCGAGCGCATTTTCGGCTACAGCCCCGAGGAGATGATCGGGCAGCCAATGATCGACCTGGTGCACCCCGCCGATCGCCAGCGAACCCTCGACGCCGCGCGGGAAATCATGGGTGGCGAGCCCAAGCTCAATTTCGAAAACCGCTACCTGCGCAAAGACGGCCGGGTGGTCAATATCCTGTGGTCGGCGCGCTGGTCGGAGGTCGATCAGCTGCGCATCGCCGTGGCCCGCGACATCACCGAGCGCAAACTGGCCGAATCCCGGCAAGCGGCGTTGTATGCGATCTCCGAAGCGGCCCATGCGGCGGAAGACTTGCTGGCGTTGTTCAAACGTATCCACTTGATCATCGGCGAATGGTTGCCGGCGCTGAATTTTTCCGTAGCGCTGTATGACGAGCAGTGTGAGCAACTGAAATTCCCCTATCACGTCGATGACCACGAGTCACAACCGGAGCAGCCCGGAACCATCACTGCACGCCTGTGCACGGAGGTCGTGCGCAGCGGCCTGCCGATCCTTTTGACGCCAGGCCGCAGCGACGTGCCCCTGGGTTTCGAGGCGCTGGTGAGCGGGCAGCATTCACCGTGCTGGCTGGGGGTGCCGCTGAACTCGCAAAACGGCACGATTGGTGCGCTGATCGTCAAAAGCGTGCCCGGCGGCGAGCGCTATACCGAGCAGGACAAGGAGTTGTTGCAATACGTTTGCGAGCAAGTCGCGACCGCGATCGAGCGTAAGCAATTGCATGCGCGCCTGCAGCGCATGGCCCAATACGACCAGTTGACCCAGTTGCCCAACCGCGAACTGCTGCGCGAGCGTTTGAACGTTGCCCTGACGTCGGCGCGCGAAGCATGCGGGCGCATGGCCCTGTTGTACGTCGATCTCGATCGCTTCAAGCAGGTCAACGACACCCACGGTCATGCGGTGGGCGACATGTTGCTGCAGACCGTGGCCAATCGGCTCAAGGGTTGCGTGCGCGAAACCGACACGGTGGCGCGTATTGGCGGTGATGAATTCGTCGTGTTGCTGCACAGCATCCACGCCCCGGGCGATGCCGATTGCGTGGCCGGTAAAATTCGCCAGGTGCTGTCTGCTCCGCTGCGCCTGGACGGGCACAGCCTGCACATCGAGCCGAGCATCGGCGTCGCTCAATACCCCGAGCACGGCACCGAAGAAAAGCAGCTGTTCAGGCATGCCGACGAGGCGATGTACACCGCCAAGCGTGAGCAACACCTGCGGCTGGTGTGAAAATATCGCCACCGTTCGTCGTGGCGATTCCAGCTTTTCTAAACCTTTTGATCCGTGGAAATTCAGATTCTATGCGGGCAATGGCTCGTCGAGATCATCATCAAGAGGTAGAGAATCATGCCTAACTCAAGAAACTCGAACTCGGGACACGCCAATGATCGAACGAAGGCGTCTGAAGCCGGTCGTAAAGGTGGGAAAACCACGACCACGACAGTTGATAAAGACTCCACGAAGTCCGAGATGGGCCGCAAACCCGGCCAGAAATCCAAGTAATGGATGAAAGTGGTTCTGATTGAGAAGCGGGAGCGAAAGCTCCCGTTTGAATTTTTACTGAGGAGGGCGCGACCATGAACCCTATGGCCACCCGATTACGCAACTGCGGTCTAGCCGCGTTACTGGGCCTGTGTGCCAACAGTGCCTTCGCCCAGACGCCCACCGAATTCATCAACGATGCGTCGGCCAAGGGCATCGCCGATATCGAAGCCAGTCGCCTGGCGCACCAGAAGTCCGAATCCAGGGAGGTCAAGGACTACACCATCGTCGTGATCAACGACCGCACTACCGCCAACCAGCACTTGGCCAAAATCGCCAAACAGCTGGATCTGCCGGTGGCGCCGCGCGATGAGGTGATGGAAAAAGCCAAGGCGTTGATGCCGCAAGTCATGGAAGGCGAGACCTTCGACCAGGCCTACGCGGCCAGCCAGGTCAAGACCACCCAGGAAGCCATCGAGCAGCTGGAGCAAACGGCGCAGTCCACCGACGTGCCGCAAATCAAGGCGTTCGCTGAAGAGACTTTGCCAAAACTGCAGCATCACCTGCAAATGGCCAGGGCCCTGCAAGCCAGTCGCTGACCTGGCGCGTGTGTGGGTGACTTGTGGTCACCCGCACACAAATCGCTCAGCATTTATTCAGATCCTGCTTGCCTTTTTCCTGGACCACGGTGCCATCAATGGAAATGGTCTGACCTTCGCCAAGGCTGCGGTAGTGCTTTCTCAAGGCTTCCAGTTCCTTGAGGTCCAAGGCTTCGAGCCCGAGCATCGCGTTCTGCGCCTCTTTCGTCACCCGCAGCAACTCATCGACCTTCAGGTGCAGAATGTCCGTGTCGCGGTTCTGCGTGTTCTGGATCAGGAACACCATCAGGAAGGTGATGATGGTGGTCGAGGTGTTGATGACCAACTGCCAGGTATCGTTGAAACCGAAGATCGGCCCACTGAACCCCCACAGCAAAATCAGAATGATCGCCCCGAGGAATGTCGAAGGGCTCCCGGTCCACAAAGCGAGTTTTTGCGCGATTTTTGCGAATTTCATGGCCGTATTCCTTATAAGAGGGCGCCTGAATTTCAGACAGTGGCGGCGGGGTGAAAATTCGGATTTTTTGCCCGCTGCGTGGTGGTGTTGATGGAGTACATATCCATTCCTGCGGTAACGGCCAGTTAGGGTTTTCCTCGCACAGCGAGTCATTTGGAAGAGCCTGTGTAGGAGCGAGCATGCTCGCGATGGTCGTCAACGAAGACGCTTGGCTGTTTGAAGCCCGCGGTGCCCGGGCCTCCATCGCGAGCATGCTCGCTCCTACTGAACCCGCCGCGCCGGGCCATGCTCATCGCCCACTAATCGATGTATCGTAGTGAACCGGCTGTCAGCCAAGCCCCGGACAACGCACCGACAGGAGAACGCTATGAGTTGGTCCGCCAAACAATACGTCGCTTTTGAAGATGAACGGACCCGTCCCGCCCGCGACCTGCTGGCCGCCATCCCCACCGGTGATGTGCGTTCTGCCATCGACATCGGTTGCGGTCCCGGTAACTCGACCGAGTTGCTGGTGCAACGTTTCACCGACGCAACCGTACGAGGGCTGGACAGTTCGAGCGACATGATCGAGGCCGCACGCAAGCGCCTGCCGCAGGTGCACTTCGACGTCGCAGACATCGATAGCTGGCACGAAACGGGCCCGTTCGACGTGATTTTCGCCAACGCGGTGCTGCAGTGGGTGCCCGATCACGCCACCTTGCTGCCTTCGCTGGTGGGCAAGCTCGCGCCCGGAGGCAGCCTGGCGATCCAGATGCCGGACAACCTCAATCAACCCTCGCACCGCTTGATGCGCGAAGTCGCGGCGGACGGTCCCTGGGCGGAAAAACTGGCTGAAGTCGCCGGACAACGTACGGAAATGGCCGATGCCAGCGCTTATTACTCAATGTTGAAAGCCTGTTGCACCCGCGTCGATGTATGGCGCACCACTTACCACCATCCACTGGCGGGCGGCGCGTCGGGGGTGGTGGAATGGTTCAAGGGCAGCGGATTGCGGCCGTTCCTTGAGCCGCTGGATGAGGTGGAACGCGTGCACTATCTGAAGCAGTATCAGGCTGCAATTGCACAGGTCTATCCGGTATTGGCCGATGGTTCGGTGCTGCTGCCATTCCCGCGATTGTTTCTGGTGGCGACTCGCTGAAGCAAAAAAGGGACAGATGACTTTGAGTGTCACCGTCCCTTTTCCGGGTCGCGGTACGTGTCAAGGTATCTGTCGCCTTGTTCGAGGTACATTTTGAATGTCGGCAACCTATCACTTCTGATAGCTATTCAATAAAAATGAAAGGGAGCACAATTTCCTAGAGAAAACCTGACCTCCAGCTTGCGATCAGTAGCAGTGGATGTGCTTTCTGATGTTTCACGAAAAGGTTTTCCGATACCACCACCTGGGTATCAACTTGTTGGGTATCACGGTTCTAAATCAAAACATGTTGCGAATCTTGCAGATAATGGCCTTGATCCGGGCTTTATAGGGCGTAATCTGAAAATGGACTACGGCCCTGGATTTTATGCCTCTCCCGATATGCGTGTGGCGCGTGGTTATGCCAAGCCGTCACAGCGGTTTAACGGGGTTGGCGTTAAAAGGCCCAATAGCGTTGGTGCGGTTTTTGTTAAGGATCTAGATGCGAAGATCGCAGGGGCTGACTATGAGTATATACCGCACCATGGTATGGAGCAGGAACAGATAGTCCTTTGTCCTCACATTTACACGGATGTTTTAGTTATGCCGCTGAATTCATTCAAGGGCGTCAAAAGGCCTGACGTCAATTTAGTAAACATTCGGCGGAGCTAGTCGGCGCGATTTCGCAGGCAAACGGGGCCTGTGAGGGCCTACCCCTTTGGTTTACTCAGTATCTGAGCGGTTTTGTTTCAGCGCTGAACACCGACCAACATCATCATCGGCCGGTCCCGTTCTTCGGCCAATGCCGGTTGCGCTGCGACCTCGGCATCCGTAGGGCCCCATTCGTTGACATGGCGGATGCTGAAACCGGCGCCTATCAGCAGGTTGAGCAACGTGCCAAGGGTTCGGTGTTGCTTGATCACGCCGTCCGCCAGCCAGTTGGTCACGCGCTCGCCCTCCATCTGATAGCCATCGACCGGCCAGCTCTTGCGGCCCTCGCCATCGGTGAGCCAGTCGGGGTTACGCGGCGCCGTGAAGATCGGATGCTCGATGGAGAACACAAAAAGTGACCCAGGTTTGAGCGCTGCGTGGATATTCGCGAACAGCCCTGCCAAGTCCTTGATGTAATGCAACGCAAGAGAGCTGTAGGCCAGATCGAAACTGTCTGCCGGGAGATTGAGCTTTTCCAGGTCTGCGCGTTCGTAACGGATGTTGCTGGCGGATGGTGTGCTCCCTGCCCGATCAAGCATCTTCTGCGAAACGTCCAGGCCAAGCACGCTGTGGGCGCCTTGCTCACTGGCCCAGCGACAAAACCAGCCGTAACCGCAACCCAGATCCACCACCTTCAAGCCCTGCATCGGCGGCAACATCGCCTGCAGCGCAGGCCATTCCGGTGCGGCATCGAGGCCGTTGATGGAACGGGCCATTTGACTGTAGGCCTGGAAAAAAACGGGTTCGTCGTAGATGTTTTGAGTCATAAATCGTCGCCAAAGATTAGGTGGTAGCTGTACGCGGGTTGGCAAACCGGACGATGGCAAACCGGTAGACCCGAAGATCTCCCACGCACAGCGACCGAAAAAGAGGCAGCCAAGTGCGATTAGAAACGCTCCGAGTGGGCTCGGAGGTTTCTATGCCATTCGTATTGAACGGTAGACCGCTGAGCGTGATTACGACTACTCAAGCTCGCGCTAATACGAACGACACCCCCACGGGCAGTACCGTTCCGCAAAACTCAATCGGGATAGTGCGTCATCGCCCCCATGTTCCTTTGCGATAATAAGAACCTTCTCTGGTCGCCCCATGTCTATGAGTGGACATTTGCTCAAATGTGAACCCTGTAACGGGATACGACCAAATGAGCAGAAATAGAAACACTGACTTCACGCAAATCGGTATTGGTGGTGTAACGTAGGATAACAATCACGGAGAGATTTCCATGTCCAAACTCGCAGAATTTCGGCAACTTGAAAAGCACTTGGCCGAGCAGCTCCAAGCACTTGAAGCCTTGAAAGGTGACGCCGGCCTGAAGCAGGAAATCGAGTTCGAAACCAAGCTCCGTGCCTTATTGGCGAAGTACGGCTTCAGCTTGAAAGACATCGTCAACCTACTTGATCCCAAGGCCGGTCGGCATGCTGCAACTGCCCGGTCGCAAACGAGCACGCGTAAACCTCGCCAGGTGAAGGTCTACAAAAATCCAAAATCGGGAGAAGTGGTCGAGACGAAGGGGGGCAACCACAAGACTTTGAAGGAGTGGAAAGCCAAATATGGCGCCGACACTGTGGAGTCTTGGCTGGCCAAGTGATTTTGGCTTGAGTATGAAAGGGGCCCTTCAAGGGCCCTTTTTATCAGGTGCGTCAGCGCAGACGCGTCACGCGTACCACCGTTTGTAAGACCCTCCCATGCCTGAGCGGAGACTCAGGACATCAGGGGGCCATCGGAAGTAAGGGGGGCTTTCAATGGCCTTCCGACATTCGATCTGCCGCAAAGACGAAGAGGGTGATGAATATGCACTCATTCTCGTTTCAGGAATCGATCGCGATGATCGGGAGGAGGCATGTGGCAGGCATCATATTGGCCAAAAAGTCGGTAACGGTTAAGGGCGATCTTGTCGTACATCCAATCGCGGAACGGGCCTGGGATAATTCGGGCGAATCTCAGCCAGCGCCATGGGGCAGGTAAGCGAGCAAAAATCCTGAACATGGCATCGGAGCGAACGTAGGATTGGTTATCCGCGATTAATACGATTGTGCTGAACTCATGCTGTGGCAGGCCGGCCCACTCCAGCAAGGCCTGCCCCTCAGCAGATTGCACCGTCGCGAGCTTGATCCGATGTGCCCGGTCATGTCGGATGATGAACTTCGCCCACCCATTACAGAGTTTGCAGGTCCCATCGAAGAGAACGACTGCTTCGCCTGGGGGCACAAGCCGCGCGCTTCCTGAACGATCAGGGTCCATATTTCCTACCTTCCTATACACACTCGATCCAGAGACATTCCAATGGCATGTGTCTTGGCCACAGGAGAGCGCTTTTATGCCGCCAACTCGACTACCCGTTACGGACGGACTAAGGGATCAAGTTCCTATCGCGCAGTTTGTCGAACACATCGAAAAACGCTCGATCGCTCGCCTGGTAGGCAGTGAAACCCATCGCTCGGCTCTTTGACATGTCCGTGACCACTTCGATTGGTCGACCGAGGTCTGCGTCGGTGTGCCACGGGGAGACCAGGCGGCCAATATCGGATTCTTTCAAGCCGTGTTCCGCCACGATTTTTGTCCAGGCTATTTGATCGTCACGCATTTGCTTTTCAAGTGGCGAGAGGGTTGCGGGGTAGTCGGACGGAGGCAGGTCGAAATAGTCGGCAATTCTGTTCCACATCCATTTCCAGCGGAATATATCGCCATTGGTCACATTGAATGCCTGATTGGCCGCAGCCGGTGTGGTGGCCGCCCACATTTGTTGTTTCGCCAGCTGCCGCGCGTCGGTCATATCGGTGAGGCTGTCCCACTGCACCCTTGAACCGGGAAACACAAAGGGGCGGTCGGTTTTTTTGCAAATCGATGCATATACGGCGAGGGTGGTGGCCATATTCATCGCGTTGCCCACGGCAACTCCGGTAACGGTATGCGGTCGATGCACGCTCCAGGTAAAGCCGTCCTTTTCAGCGGCGGCGAAGAGTTCGTCTTCTTGGGCGTAGTAGAAGTTTTCGATGTCCAGCCGACCCTGCTCTTCGCGAAAGGGTGTTTGCGCAAGGCTGCCTTTACCATACGCTTCGAAAGGGCCGAGGTAATGTTTGAGGCCGGTGACCAGCGCTACGTGCTCAACACGCCTGGCTGGACGAATGGCGGCAAGTACGTTGTGGACCATTGCGCGATTGACGCGAATATTCTCGGCCTCCGTAGCTTGCCTTGACCATGTGGTGATGAATACATGAGTGGGTTTCAAACCAGCCAGTGCATGTTGTAGCGACGCTGGATCCTGAAGATCCGCCGCGACAGGGATCATTCCGGGGGCCTGTGACGGATGTCGCGACAAAGCGGCGACCTGCCACTTGTTGTCGATCAGTAACTGACTGATGGCGCTGCCAACGATGCCGCTGGCGCCCACGACCAATGCTGTCTGGGTCATACGTTTCTCCTGGATGTAGAGTTGGGAGCCCGCTTCAGCAGCAGAGGTTCAACTTGAAGCGGATACGCATGGGCGTCCCCTATACAACAGGCAGGTCGATTTGCGTCGAACAATCGCTGGCCATCCACCTCCTTCGAGCGTTGGCTGGCCAGGTGATTTGGTTTGAGCGCAAAAGGGCCCTGTGAGGGCCCTTCGTTGCATGCGCTTTGCAGTTTAAGAGGTCAATCAAGCTTGGCGTGTGGCCAATGCCGAGTAACTGTTCATCAGATTGCGATAGTTCGGAATGCGCTGGGACAGCAGGTTGCCCAGGCCTTCGATGTCGTAGCGCCAGTCGCGTTGCAGCTCGCAGGCCACCGAGAACCAGTTCATCATCTGTGCGCCTGCCTGCGTCATGCGGTTCCAGGCTGCCTGTTGCACGGTGGTGTTAAAGGTGCCGGAAGAGTCGGTCACCACGAATACCTCAAACCCTTCAGCCAATGCCGACAACGTCGGGAACGCTACACAGACATCAGTTACCACGCCGGCAATGATGAGTTGCTTGCGACCGGTCGCCTTGATGGCCTTCACGAAGTCTTCGTTATCCCATGCGTTGATCTGCCCTGGTCGTGCAATGTAAGGCGCGTCCGGGAACATCTCCTTGAGTTCGGGAACCAGCGGGCCATTGGGGCCTTGTTCAAAGCTCGTCGTGAGAATGGTCGGCAACCCAAAGAATTTTGCCACGTCAGCCAATGCCAGTACGTTGTTCTTGAACTCGTTGGGCGAAAAGTCCTGAACCAGGGAAATCAGGCCGGTCTGGTGGTCTACCAACAGAACGACGGCGTCGTCTTTGTTCAGGCGGTTGTAGGTAGCGTTGCTCATGATGAAATCCTTTCGAGGTGGGTGAGTGGCGTCGTTCAACATGGGCACAGATTAGAGTGTGCGAAGTGACCGAAAAAGCCGTCCAAAAGCGTTTAACTGTCAACCCGAAAGAGACAATGCTGGTGGGATGCGTGGCTGTCCGTTGTTTTGGCGAGAGACATCATGCTGTGTTGGATCAGCCACAAGATCCGCAGCCGTGAACTTGGCGCCTGCGGCAGCAGGGCTGATTTCACACCTGTGATGACCCGATCGGCTCATTGCCATTAATCAACGAATGCACCCGAGAGGCCAGTTCATTGAGGCTGAAAGGCTTGGTCAATATCCGTGTGGTAACGTTGGACGGAACCATACTGGAGCCGCCAGCGAAGCCGGTGATGAAAAGCGTCTTGAGGTACGGATATTTTTTTCTTAATTCCTCATCCAAATTGATCCCGTTCATTAATCCGGGCAAGCCGATGTCGGTGAGCAGTAAATCCAGATGATCCAGTTTTTCTGCTTGTTTGATGGCAGAGATGCTATCCACCGCTTCGATAACGCGATAACCCGTTTCGGACAAGAACTCTGACACCATTTGCCGCACAGCCGCTTCGTCATCCACCAGCAGAATGGTTTCGTTATGCCCGTTTGAGACCGCTTGTCGAGATTCGCCGGAGCTGGGCCTGGTTTCATCGCGCTGTGCATTTTCCACGGGAAAGTACAGGGTTACAGTGGTGCCAATACCTTGGTTGCTGTGAACCCTGATTTGTCCTCCGGATTGCTGAGTAAAGCCGTAGATCATCGAAAGGCCTAAACCGGTTCCTTCGCCAATCTTTTTGGTAGTAAAAAAAGGATCGAATATACGCGACAAGTTTTCTGGACTGATGCCTGTGCCGGTATCCGTCACCGAGATACTGGCATAGGTTCCAGGCGGCATCATTTTCTCGGAGGATTGCGCTTGATCGATCATGCATCGATCGACCTCGAGATTGAGCTTTCCACCGTTGGGCATGGCATCCCGTGCGTTGATGGCGAGATTGAGCAATGCATTTTCCAGCTGATTGAGGTCACAGCGTATGTGATCATTTGCCTTGAATGAACACTCGACAATGATGCTGGGGCCCACCGACCGGCGGATCATTTCCTCAAGGTCTGCCACGACTTTCCTGGGTTCCAGGAGCTCAGGTTCGAGTGACTGCTGCCTGGAGAACGCCAACAGCCGTTGCGTTAACGCGGCCGCCCGCGATGCAGAAGTCATGGCGATTGAGTTGTATCGCCCCAAGTCGCTGAAACGGCCAGCATCGATGCGGCGTTGCATCAGCTCCAGACTACCGATAATGCCGGCCAATAAATTATTGAAGTCATGGGCTATCCCGCCAGTCAGCTGGCCAACCGCTTCCATTTTCTGACTTTGTCGAAGCTTGGATTCTGCTATCGCGCGTTCATGTTGCTCGGACTCAAGCTGTTGAGTACGTTGAGTGATTCGATCCTCGAGTAAATCGTTCCAATCCCGAAGTGCATTTTCCAGCTGCACTCGATCATCTATATCCTCAACGGTGCCGTACCATTGTTCGCTTTGTTCAACGGGGTCGAAATTACATAGGGCGCGCACCCTGAACCAACGATAGTCACCACTGTGTTTTTTCAAGCGCACAGGTACATCGAAAGGTTGCAGGGTAGAAACGGATTGATCCCATAGCTTGGCGATTGATGCCCGATCCTCTGGGTGAATAGCCTCGAGCCATCCTCGTCCTGATGTTTCGGTGGACGTCAGGCCGGTGAATCCAGACCAGCGCGGATCTATGGAAGCAAGATTCCCCGCCTTATCTGCCGTCCAGGGCCAGAGCAGATTCAGTTCGGCGGCTATGCGGTAGTGCCGCTCGCTTTCAAGGAGTTTCTTTTCCGTGGAACGCACGATTTGAAGGGCTCTGGAACGTTTTAAAACCGCCCCCAGCAGGTTGCTGTAGACCCTGAGAAAATCGATATCACTTTCTGTAAACTGGCGCGGGCGGCGACTGTCCACTTCGAAAATGCCGAATGGGCGATCCTCGTTGGCACCGCGAACCAGCACATTCACAAAAGCCTTCACTCCATTTTCCACCTGGAATTTGTGATAGCTGAATCGAGACTCGGTTGAAATGTCAGTGGAAATGACGGGGGCGTTGGTTGCAAGTGAATACCGTTCCGGGCTTCCTTCGCACGCCTGTACCCGAACCTTGCCCACCACATCCGGTTTCCAGCCCACGCCGTTGGACACAATGAACGTCATGCCGTCCTCTTGCAGCAGCATGAACTTGGCCAGGTTCGTTTCAAGCGCGTCACCCACCAAACGACAGGCCTCATTGAGGATGTGCTCAAGATCGTCTGAGGCCAGGGCTAACTCGCCAAACTCGGCCAGTACCTTGCGTTGACGTAGCAGGTTGTCCTCGTTGGTCATGACTTCACCGAAGTAGACTTTATTGTTCGAGGAGTGTGCTCACGCCGAGGTTCAATCGGCTTGATCAAGTGTCGTTGCTACTCAGGACAACCGCCCGGCGTCTACGACGATGTCACGGCCACACCGCCAGGGTTGCTCATATCGAGCTGAGCCTCTTGCGCGAAATATTTTAAACCTCGCTAAGGGTCGAACCCTCGAAAGACTGAGCGCCAGGTCATTCCGACATTCGAAGGGGGCTATCAGCGGGCTCCGGATTGGCGCTCACGCCTGAGGCGCACATGGCGCCTTGCAACGCATGTTAGTCCGGAGCATGTCCACATGAGCAAAACCATCACTGCGCGGGATCTGCACATAAACCTGGACACGTTGAATGAAGAGGGATTATTCAAATGGTTGATCGCCAGTTTCTTGATGGGCAAAAGAATCCAGGGCGAGATTGCGGCTCAAGCTTATCGAGTGATCGTCGGCAAGCATCAGTGCGATACACCCGGCAAGCTTGCCCGTCGTTCACACCGCCAGATGGTATCGATGCTGGGGGAGGCACATTACGTGCGTTACGACGAATCGACGGCGCAGCGTCTGTTGGCGTTGGCCAACAAGCTCAATCAGCAATACGCGGGGAAGGTAATGAACATGCTGGAAGCGAGCGCCGACCGCCGCGAGTTCGAGGCGCGATTGTCATCCTTCGAAGGGATTGGCCCCAAAACAGTTGAGATCTTCATGCGAGAAGCGATGAAAGTGGTCGAACCGGTTGTTGGGTAATGGTCTTGTTTGCTCGATATTTTGCACCATTGAGTCTGCCATTGAGCGCTACGAGTCAACGGCAAAACGTGTCCCAAAACGTCCCCCTGGGCAGTGGGACAAGGTATCAGCAGGCCTGAAACCTTTGGAAATAGTGGAGCGGGTGAAGGGAATCGAACCCTCGTTATCAGCTTGGGAAGCTGGAGTAATGCCATTATACGACACCCGCTCAGAGCGGTGACTTTGTACCAGATGTGCGCGTGGAAATGAAGTTTTTCTTTGCGTTTGATGGCTTTAGCCCGGGTCAAGCACAAACAGCGGCCTCATGTCGGTCATTCGCGGGCAAGCCTCGCTCCCATGCGAGTAGGCAAGGAGGGCGGGGCTTGCTCGCGATGACGCTATTTCAGAAGGACAATGCATGGTGGTCCTGAACGTGGTGGAGACGCGGTCGGCTTTCGTGCTGTGCCGGCTTCAGGAACCCTAGCAGTGCATGGCGGCTGTCCCGGCAGGCGGCTTTGTGTTCCATGTCGAGAAAGTGGCCGGTGGCCCCCAGGGTCGTGAAGGTCGCATCCTGCACGTGGCCGGCGAACAACCGGGCGCCTTCGGCGGCGGTGTATTCGTCCCATTCGCCGTTCATGAACAGCACCGGCACGTTGATTTTCTGCGCCGCCTTGAAGAAGCATTGGCGGTCGCTGTGCAGCAGGTCGCTGATGTGGAAGTGCATCTGCCCGTATTCATGATCGGCCAGGCTGCTGACGTGCCGGTAGTTGAAGCGCTTGAACAGCGTCGGCAAGTGCTTGCCGATGGTGCTGTTGACCAGGTTGCCGACCCGGTCGCCGTCGCGGCTGCCCAGGTAATCCACGCCGCGCTCGAGGTAATCGAGCATGTGCGCATTGATCTCCGGGGAGAACGAGCTGATCACGGCTTTTTCGATGCGCCGAGGCTGTTGGGCCAAGGCGACCAGGGTCGCGGCGCCCCCCCAGGAAAACGACAGCACGTGTTCGGCGGCGAAGTGGTCGATCAGCTCGAGGAGGATCTGCCCTTCGACTTCCTTGGTCAGCAATTTCTCGTGCAGGTTGTGGGCTTTGGACTTGCCCGCGTAGGGCTGGTCGTAGCAGACCACATTGAACTGCGGGTGGAGGTTTTTCACGGTCTGTGCAAACGACGCAGTCGTGGCCATCGAGCCGTTGACCAGAATAATGGTCTTCTCTGCGGCGTCTGCGCGATAGAACTCCGTGTAAACCCGATACTGACCCTGTATATCCAACACAGCGATTTCTGGCCTCATGTCATAAGACTCCTGGCAAGCGGGTATGCGCGCAAAAGAGATTGCACGAGCTTTGTGACAGGTAGGCATACGCCTTGGAATTTGTTAGCCCATGTCGATCCTGTGCAGCCCGGTCGACGGGTATTGTTATTGGCGGGCAGTCTGCCGGGTGAGGCCGGAACCCGAGGGTCCCTACCGGCAAAAAGTTTCTAAGATGTATCTTGTGACTCATCGGTCACATTTCGGCCGACGTCCTGATTCAAGCAGGGGTCACGTCATCGCGCAAGTATCTTTGGCAAATTGTTC
>Ga0068821_104618_pt1 | contig 13745 bp, 13 predicted proteins | sample Hof3ISUMetaT_19_FD_68483 | JGI IMG/M metagenome (GOLD analysis project Ga0068821, IMG submission 68483) | Enriched soil aggregate microbial communities from Iowa State university to study microbial drivers of carbon cycling -... | ecosystem: Environmental > Terrestrial > Soil > Agricultural land...
GGACGGAGTGCCCCCATGTTCCCTGCCTCCCCTTCGAGTCGCGCTCGCCTGCCAGCCCTCGCGCTGATCATCACCGCGCTGACCCTTGGCGCCTGCCACAACGCGTCGGCCCCGACGCTTCCTGTCGCACCGGAAAGCGCCTCCGGTTATCGCACCGACCTGCAGACCCGACACGCCTCCAGGCACATGGCGGCCGCCGCCAACCCATTGGCTGCAGAAGCCGGACGGGAGATGCTGCGCCGGGGTGGCTCGGCCATCGACGCCGCCATTGCGATGCAAGCGGTACTGACGCTGGTCGAGCCACAGTCCTCGGGCATCGGGGGCGGCGCGCTGATCGTGCTCTGGGATGGTCAGTCCGTGCGCACTTACGATGGGCGCGAAACTGCACCGGCCGGTGCTACCGAGAAACTGTTCCTGCAGGCCGATGGCCAACCGATGCCGTTCACCCAGGCACAGATTGGCGGACGCTCGGTGGGAACCCCCGGGGTGTTGCGAGCCCTTGAGCTGGCCCATCGCAAACACGGTCGTTTGCCATGGGCGCAGCTCTTCGAGCCCGCCATCGAATTGGCGGATCAAGGCTTTGTCATCTCGCCTCGCCTGCATCGGTTGATCGCCGCGGATTCGTCCATAAAGCGCTCGGCGGAAATGACGGCCTACTTCCTGAATGCCGATGGCAGCCCGAAAGCCAGCGGCACCCTGTTGAGGAATCCGCCCCTGGCTGCCGCCTTGCAACGCATCGCCAAGGAAGGGCCGGACGCCTTGTACAAAGGGCCTATCGCACAAGAGATCGTGACAAAGGTCCAGGGGCACGCCAACCCGGGCAGCCTGTCGCTGAGCGATCTGGCCGACTACCGCGCCAAGGAACGTGCGCCGTTGTGTACCGATTACAAGCGCTGGCAGGTCTGTGGCATGCCGCCACCGTCGTCGGGCGGGATTGCCATGGCGCAGATCCTTGGCACCCTGCAAGCCCTGGAGACACGCGATAAGCGCCTGGCCCTGGCGCCAATGCGACCGCTGAAAGCCAGCACAGCCGCTGGCCTCGAACCGACCGCCGAGGCCGTGCACCTGATCAGCGAAGCCGAGCGCCTGGCCTATGCCGATCGCGCACAGTACGTGGCCGACTCGGACTTCGTCCCGGTGCCCGTCAAGGGCCTGGTTGATCCGGCTTACCTGGCCAACCGCGCGGCGCTGATCGGCGAACACAGCATGGGCACGGCAAAACCGGGCACGCCGCCGGGCATCCAGGTCGCCTACGCCCCGGACCGCTCGCCCCTGCGCATCTCCACCTCGCAGGTGGTGGCGGTCGATGACCAGGGGGGCGCGGTATCCATGACCACCACCATCGAATCCGCCTTCGGCTCGCATGTGATGGTCCAGGGCTTCCTGCTCAACAACGAGATGACCGACTTCTCGTTCATTCCCGAGGAAAACGGACAGAAAGTCGCCAACCGTGTCGAACCCGGCAAGCGTCCCCGCTCGTCCATGGCCCCAACGCTGATCTTCGACCGCCAGAGCGGCGAATTCGTCGCCAGCCTCGGCTCTCCCGGCGGCTCGCAAATCATCGAATATGTGGCCAAAACCACCGTCGGCCTGCTCGATTGGCAGCTCGATGCGCAAGCGGCTATCAACCTGCCCAACTTCGGCAGCCGAAATGGCCCGACCGAACTGGAGAACGGGCAGTTCAGCGCGGCGTTAATTCAGGCACTCAAGGACAAGGGTCACAGCGTCAACGAAATCGACATGACCAGCGGCACCCAGGCGATTGTCCGGGTCAAGGATGCACAGGGGAAGGCGTCGCTGGCCGGTGGGGCCGATCCTCGGCGGGAGGGGGAAGCGTTGGGGGATTGAGTCGCTTGCAGCGTGAAGGGGCCTGCCTGGGCGAAGGCAGGCCCATTTTCCTCAACGACTGATTTTCAACGCCCGTCGAGCCTGGTGTTTTTCCAGTGCCAATTCGATCAGCCGCGTGACCAGCTCACTGTAGGTCATGCCCGCGGCCTGCCACAGTTTCGGGTACATGCTGATGCGGGTGAACCCCGGCAGCGAATTGATCTCGTTGATCAGGACTTCGCCGCTCTCGGTCAAAAATACATCGACCCGCGCCAGCCCGGAGCAGCCCAACACCTGAAACGCCTCGACCGCCATCGCGCGAATGCGTTCGCTGGACTCGACGCTGATATTGGCCGGCACCACCACTTCGGCAGCTTTGTCGTCGATGTACTTGCTGTCGTAGGAATAGAAGCCACTGTGCACCACGATCTCGCCACAACCGCTGGCAATGGCATCTTCGTTGCCCAATACCGCGCATTCGATCTCGCGGCCCTTGACCGCCGACTCGATCAGCACTTTTTCATCGAAGCTCAACGCCAGCTCGACTGCCGCCGCATATTCGGCCTCGTCGCTCACCTTGCTCACACCAACGGAAGACCCCTGGTTGGCCGGCTTGACGAACAGCGGCAGGCCGAGCTTGCCGCTGACCTCGGCAAAGCCTGCGCGCGCGGCGCTGGCACGAGTCAGGGTGACGAACGGCGTGACGGCCAGCCCGGCATCGCGTAACAGGCGCTTGCTGATGTCCTTGTCCATGCAGACCGCCGAGCCCAGCACATCGGAACCGACAAACGGCAAGTCGGCCATGCGCAGCAAGCCCTGCAGGCAGCCGTCTTCGCCCAGGGTGCCGTGGACGATCGGGAAGATCACGTCGACGTGACCCAGCAGATCGGCACCGGCGGTTTCCACCAATTGCTGGTGGGCCTTGCCCGGAACCACGGCCAATTCGCGATTGGATTGATTGAGCGCGATCAGGGCCGGATTTTCCTGGTTCAGCAGGAAGTTCGAGGGGTCGTTGAGGTGCCAATGGCCTTGCTTGTCGATGCCGATCAACACCGGCTCGAAGCGCGAGCGATCCAGTGCATCGACAATGTTTTTCGCCGATTGCAGCGACACCTCGTGCTCGGTCGAGCGGCCCCCGAAAATAACGCCCACACGCAGTTTACTCATTGCCTGACCTCATCGTGGATGGCTTGCAACCTGGGTAGCCGCCACGTTACGACTGCAAGGTCTTGCCGTCCAGCGGATCGCTGGGGGTCAGCTCGCCAACTGATTGGCAAACTGCCCCACCGCGTTGACCACTTTCTGCGCGCCATCCTGGATCTCGACAATCACCGAACCCGCTTCCGCCGCCAGTGCCAGGCCCTGCTCCGCCTGAAGCTTGCCGTCGGCCACCAGGGCCACAGCGTTACGCGCCATGTCCTGGTTTTGCCGCACGACCAGGACAATTTCATCGGTGGCCTGGCTGGTGCGCGACGCCAGTTGCCGTACCTCGTCCGCCACCACGGCGAAACCTCGCCCCTGCTCACCGGCACGCGCCGCCTCGATGGCCGCGTTGAGCGCCAGCAGGTTGGTCTGTTCGGCAATCCCGCTGATGGTCTTGACGATGCTGCCGATCACCAGCGATTGCTCGTTCAAGGCTTCGATACCATCACCCGCCGTTTGCATGTGCCTGGCCAGGTCACGCATCACATCCACTGCCTGCGTCACCACTGCATTGCCGCGCTGGGCGCTTTGATCGGTCTGCTGCGAGGTGCTGTAGGCGATGTTGGCCGCTTCGGCCACCGCCTGCTCCTGGTTGACCTGATCGGTGATCACCGTGGCGAACTTCACCACCTTGTAGAGATTGTTGTTGGCGTCCCGCACCGGGTTGTAGGAAGCCTCCAGCCAGACCGTACGACCGTGACTGTCGATGCGTTTGAAGCGGTCGGCCACGAACTCACCTGCGTTCAGGCGGCGCCAGAAGTTCTGGTACTCGGCGCTGTTGTACTCTTCGGGCAAGCAGAAAGTACGGTGATGCTTGCCTTTGATCTGCGCCAGGCTGAAGCCCATGCCGCTGAGAAAGCGTTCGTTGGCGGTCAATACGTTGCCGTTGAGGTCGAATTCGATCACCGCCGTCGAGCGCACCAGCGCACCGATCAGGTTCTCATGTTCGCGGGAGGCTTCGATGGTGCGGGTCAGGTCGCTGGAGAATATCGAAAAATGCTTGATTCGCCCGTCCGCCGAGCGCACTGGCTGCACGATCGAGCGCAACCAGGCTTCCTGGCCGGTGCCACGCAACAGGCGCACGGCACCGGCAAAGTGCTCGCCACGGCTCAGTGCGGTGTTGAAACGCAGTTGGAATGGGTCGTTTCTTACATGATCCGGAACAATTTCCTCGATGTGCCGGCCGATCAACTCGTCGCTCTTATAGTGCATCTCGCCGAGGAAATTCTGGTTGACCGACAGCACCCGCCCATCAATATCGAGATTCAGCACAAGCATCTCGCTTTCCAGGCTCTCCTTGACTTGCTGAAGGCTGGAGAGTTCTTCGCGAAGAGCCGACAGCTCCTGCTTCAAGCGTTTATTGAACATGGGACGCACCGATGGACTGGGATGGAAAGCGACTTACAGCCTAGCCATCGGCCTTGCGGGAATTTTCTGAATAGCGCTTAAGGATTGTCCTACAAATATAATGACAGCGCGCCAGCCCCCCCCTCCCGGTCACGCGGCACCGGCGGCCGGGCAACTGGCGATTCTCGGCATGCGCGCGCCGAAATACGCGGCACTGCCCATACCCACCGCGCCCATCGCCGCACAGAAGATCACGCAGATCCAGGGGCTCCATGGCATCAGACCGATCAACAGCAACGGTGTGATGCTCGCCCAGGCGGCGTAGGCAATGTTGTAGGTGAAGGAAATACCCGAGACACGAATCCGCGCCGGGAACAGGCTGACCATCACCGACGGCACCGCGCCCACTACCCCGCAACTCAGTCCGGCCACCGCATAGGCCAGGGCGACCCAGTTACCGCCGCTGATCAGGCAGGTGTAGAGCACGCCGATACCCAGTGGCAGCAGCAGGCTATAGAGCATGACGGTGCGCCAGGCGCCGATGCGGTCGACCAGCAAACCGGCGAACACGCAGCCGATGTTCAGGAAGACGATGCCCAATGCGCTCAGGGCGAAGGTATGGCTGGCCGTCATGCCGAAGGTTTTCTGCATCATGGTCGGGGTGATGACCACGAACACCACGACCGCCGAGGTCAACACGCAGGTGAGGATCATCGCTGGCAGCAGGGCCAGGCGATGTTCGCGCAGGACTGCGCGCAACGGCAGTTCGACGGCCTCCTCGCGTCGGGCCTGCATGGCCATGAATACCGGGGTTTCGCTGAGCCAGCGTCGCAGCCAGACGCCAATCACACCAAACACCCCGCCCAGCAGGAAGGGGTAGCGCCAAGCGTAATCGAGGATTTCCGCCGGGGAGAAGGCCTGTGCCAGGAACGTCGCCGTCAGGGCGCCGAGCAGATAACCGAAGGTCAGCCCCGCCTGCAGGAAGCCCAAGGCGTAGCCGCGATGGCCGGCCGGCGCATGCTCGGCCACGAATACCCAGGCGCTCGGTACTTCACCACCGACCGCCGCGCCCTGCAGGATGCGCAGGACCAACAACAGCAGTGGCGCGAAGTAGCCGATCTGCGCGTAGGTCGGCATGATCCCGATCAGCAGGCACGGCAGCGCCATCATCAGGATGCTCAGGCTGAACACCTTCTTGCGGCCCAGGCTGTCGGCGAAATGCGCCATCAGGATCCCGCCCAGAGGCCGTGCCAGGTACCCGGTGACGAAAATGCCAAAGCTTTGCAACAGCCGCAGCCATTCGGGCATCTCGGGCGGGAAAAACAGCTGGCTCAAGGTCAGGGCGAAAAATACGAAGATGATGAAGTCGTAGATTTCCAACGCGCCGCCGAGGGCCGCGAGCCCAAGGGTCTTGTAGTCCGAACGGGTGAACGGCTGCGGGCGTGGATCGGCATTGGCAGTCATGAAAAGCACTCTGGCACAGGCTAAAACCAAGGCGCCCATGGTCTACGCAAACGCGGCGATGGACAACCCGTTAGACCAAAGTCCCATAACCGCAAAACAGCGCCGCAAAAAACATCCGTTTGAATTAAGGTTGGCGTCTGTCCAGACGGGCCTGTGCAGCCCCGAAGACCACAACAAACATAAAAATTCGAGGTAGTCCCGTGGCCGCTGATATCGAAGATACCCGCTCCGCCCGCTTTGCCCTGCGCTGTTCAAGTTTTGCCGAACGCTGGTTCCCCGACTCCTGGGTATTTGCCGCCCTGGCGGTGATCATCGTCGCCGTGGCCACCATGGCCATGGGCGCCAAGCCGACTGACGCGGCCATGGCCTTTGGCGACGGCTTCTGGAGCCTGATCCCGTTCACCATGCAAATGGCGTTCGTGGTGATCGGCGGCTATGTGGTCGCCAGCTCGCCACCGGCGGTGAAGCTGATCGATCGCCTGGCGAAGTTGCCGAAAAACGGGCGCTCCGCCGTCGCCTGGGTGGCGCTGATCTCCATGGTGGCATCGCTGCTCAACTGGGGTCTGTCGCTGGTGTTCGGCGGTCTGCTGGTGCGCGCGCTTGCCCGTCGTACGGACCTGAAGATGGACTACCGCGCTGCGGGCGCGGCAGCGTATCTGGGATTGGGCGCGGTGTGGGCCCTGGGCCTGTCTTCGTCCGCTGCGCAGTTGCAGGCCAACCCGGCCAGCCTGCCGCCATCGATCCTGTCGATCACCGGGGTGATTCCTTTCACCCAAACGATCTTTCTCTGGCAGTCGGGCGTCATGTTGCTGGCCTTGATCGTCATCTCGCTGATCATCGCCTACGCCACTGCCCCGGGCCCGAACACGGCGCGGGACGCCCAGGCCTGTGGCGTCGATCCGAGTTTCAACCTGCCACCGCTGCAACCACGCACCCGTCCCGGCGAATGGCTGGAACACAGCCCGCTGCTGACCATCCTGTTGGTGCTGCTGGCGGCTGGATGGCTGTTCCATGAGTTTTCCACCAAACCTGCGATCAGCGCGATTTCCGGCCTCAATACCTACAACTTCCTGTTCATCATGCTAGGCGCCCTCCTGCACTGGCGCCCACGCAGCTTCCTCGACGCGGTGGCCCGCGCGGTGCCGACCACCACCGGCGTGCTGATCCAGTTCCCGCTGTACGGTTCGATCGCCGCACTGATGACCACGGTCAAGGGCGCCGACGCGCAGACGCTCGCCCACCACATCTCGACCTTCTTCGTCAGCATTGCCTCCCACGACACCTATGCTCTGCTGATGGGCGTGTACTCGGCGATCCTCGGCTTCTTCATTCCGTCCGGTGGCGGCAAATGGATCATCGAAGCACCGTATGTGATGCAAGTGGCGAACGACCTGAACTACCACCTGGGCTGGGCCGTGCAGATCTACAACGCCGCCGAAGCGCTGCCCAACCTGATCAACCCGTTCTACATGCTGCCGCTGCTGGGCGTGCTGGGATTGAAGGCGCGGGACCTGATCGGCTTCTCGTTCGTGCAACTGCTGGTGCACACACCACTGGTGCTGGTGCTGCTGTGGGCACTGGGGACGACGCTGGCGTATACGCCGCCGGTGATGCCATAAAACGGTGACAGCGAGTAAATCGTGCGCGTTTTCTTCCTGGTCCCACCCTCAGCGAGTGGGGGCAGGGAGAAGCGAAGTCGAGCCCAACCGACAGGCTCAAAGGTCCCTTCTTACAAAACGCGCAGCGTTGTCCCACTCAATACAAAGGCAAGTGCTGACTCTTGCAGCCAGCCTCCTTGAATTAACCTGTCCCGGAGTATCAATCACCAAAAACCCAAGGAAGATCCGATGACACCGATATCCAAGACACTGGAAGAGTTGATCAATGAAATTTACCAGGACGGTAACGTCTCGGTGGTTGAGTACAGGGCCCTGCGAGACGATGCCGATCGCCGCATCGACGCCGTTGTCGGCGAATTTGGCCTGCACAACAATGTGACGGCCTTTCAGAAAGCGATTGGATGTCGCCATGCAGTTATTGCAGAGCGCCGTCCTCGATGCCAAAAAAGCCAGGCTGAGCGATACCGGTGAGGCTATCGTCAAGGATGCGGTTACCGCACAGGTTGAATACTTGCGCGCCGGCAGCCAGTTGGCCCTGCGTCTTTTGTGATCGGCTGACCTCACGCTACCGGCAAACGTTGATCGCGGGCTGAGTCGCACGCTTCGAAAAAAGTGCTTGAGGCCTACTTTTCTGCATCATTGTGTTGATCCAGTATGACGTGCATCTTGGTATCGCGACCACGCTGAAAAGGATCTGAGCATGTTAAGACTCGCAGGCCTCACTTTCGCGGCCCTCACCCTCGGTGCCCTCAACCTGAGCACCGTTGCCCACGCCGATATCGCGCTGAAGCTGGGCAGCACCGAACGCGTCAGTCGTTTGTTCGCCTACCCCAACAACTGCAGCGTGATCTGCTTTCGCAACTGGACGCTGGAGCAGACCGTCGAGCACTACCTGACGCAAAGTGTGCAGCGCGATGGCTATAGCGAGGCCAAGGTCCTGGTCAAAACCGATAACGGTCAACTCCATGCCGAAATCACGGGCGTGCCCAGGCGTTACGAAAAGCCCTTGGCCGCACTGCTTGACGCCGGCGACCTGGCCTACAGCGGTGCCAGCAAACTCAATGCCGACGGCAAGTGGGCCTACAGCTGGCATTTTTTCCTGCCACTGGGCATGGCCCTGGAAAACCGCAGAAGCGTTGAACTGCTGCACTTCCCGCCGGATTATTCGCTGACCCAGGCCCAGGACTACCTGAAATCGGCCACTACGGATCGCTGGGCCGCGCTGCTGAGCGCCAATGACGTCCCGGCCGAGCAGATACCGGGCTACCAGACCATCATCGATATCGCCCCGATTGCCGCACCGTCGAACGCCGGCAAGGACCTGGAAGGTGTCTACGACTACTTCAAGGATTACCAGACCAGCATGGTCAAGCAGGTCACGGTGCATTCCAGCGGCGCGGCGTTACCCATGGTTGCCTTCGGTGCACCGGTGCGCAACTGGGTCAAGCAGCAATACGGGCCAACCGTGAATGTCTTGAGCCTGGTGACGATCAGCCCGGTCGACGGAGTAAAAGTACCGGTGTTGGGCGCCAACCATCCCAGCTACATCTGGTACGCCGCGGATCCGGCCAGCTACACCGGCAAAGATGCCCAGGCCCAGGCTGATGCCGCGGGCCTGAAAGTCATGGGCCAGGACTTGAGTGCCGCGTGCTGGCAGGCCGCCATGGGCCGTGAAACGGACACAAATCCCGATATCGAGCTGAAAACCTGTACCCAGACCTGGCAAGTGGCCCAGGCAGATAAAACCTGTGCGCTGTTCTACACGACGATCCGCAAGCTGACGCCCGGGCAGGCCGCGGGCAAATGTGCGACGGCATCGATCAAGGCCCAGCTCAAACTGCTCAAGGTGCCAGCGCCAGCCCCGGCAATACCCGCGCCTGCGCTATAGACCGAGGAATCACCGTCGGCTTGATGGAAGGCGCCGACGACCAGGTGTTTTTGCAACACTGGCGTCGGCAAAGCCTATGCTGCCAGGGCTTACAACTTCTCGACCGGACGCAGTCGGTACTGCGGCGGCAATTGCTCGAAACCACTGATGGTGGTGTTCAGGCTTTTCCAGCGACCGTCCTTGATGCCGTAGATGCAACCGTGGATCGACAGGCTCTGCCCACGGTGCCAGGCATTTTGCACAATGCTGGTATGGGCGACGTTGGCCACTTGCTGAATCACGTTCAGTTCGCAGAGACGATCGACCTGTTCCTCTTCGGTGGCCAGTTTGGCGAGCTCTTCGCGCTTCTCGTAGTAGAGATCGCGAATCGAGCGCAGCCAACCGTCGATCAGGCCGAACTGGCGATCCTGCATCGAGGCGCGCACACCGCCACAACCATAGTGGCCAGTCACCAGGATGTGTTTGACCTTGAGCACGTCGACCGCGTACTGAATGACCGACAGGCAGTTGAGGTCAGTGTGCAACACCACGTTGGCCACGTTGCGGTGCACGAACAGATCGCCCGGCAACATGCCGACGATCTCGTTGGCCGGTACCCGCGCGTCGGAACAGCCGATCCACAGGTACTCCGGCGTTTGTTGACGAGCCAGCTTGGCAAAGAAATCCGGATCTTCCTTGGTGATCGCGTCAGCCCAACGCTCGTTGTTATCAATCAGGTCTTGTAAGTCGTGCATGCTGGGAAGCCTCAAGAATGATTCGCTGCTTTGACAGACAACCGCCTGTCGGGGTCACCAAAGGACCGCAGGTGTTTTCGTTGGAATTCTCATGTGCCGGGTGAGTCCACTCTAGTAAGGCCCACAGTATGAGGAATGACCATGACTGATTCACGACGTCCTTACGATGCGGTGCAACCGGAACCCATCGATGATAACGAAGACCGCATGGGTTCGGTGCACGAGCTGGACTTCGACACAGAAGAACCCAGCGCAAAAATCGGCGATGAATTGCCTGCAAGGGAGCGCAAGCAACTGATGCCGGAAGAACGCGTGCGCGAAGCTGGCATGACCGGCGCCTCGACCCCGGACCATGAATCCACCGATGATGACATGAGTCCGGAAACACTGATTCGCGAAGATGGCGCACGGGATGCCCAGGAGGCCGGCGACGGTGATCAGGCGGATTGGGATTTGAGCATTGTCGATGAAGACGACATTGGTGGTGGCAATGGGTTGGACGAGGAGGAACTAGCGCAGCGCGATCCCCTCGACAGACAACGTTGATCGAGCGCTGGCAGGCGTTGCCGAAGGCTGCTCCTGCCAGGCAATCGGCGTTCAACCAAGGTGATGGTTTCAATCCACCAGCGTACAGGCCATGACCACCGCGTCTTCGCGCCCACCCACTGCCGGATAGTAATCACGGCGACGCCCGATCTCGTTGAAACCATACCGCTCATACAACTTGAACGCCGCCGTATTGCTGTCACGCACTTCCAGGAAGCATTCCCGGGCGTCGGCCTTGCAGGCGATCGACATCAAATGCTCGAGCAAGGTCAAACCCAGGCCTCGGCCCTGGTTTTCCGGCTTGACGGTGATGTTGAGCAGGTGCGCCTCGTCAAGAATGATCTGCACCACCCCATGGCCCACCTGCTGCTGGCCCTCGAACATCAGCCAGATCTGGTACTTGCCCAGGCCATCGAGAAAAATCCCGCGTGTCCAGGGATGGCTGTAGGCCGCGTATTCGATCTTCAGGACAGTTTCCAGGTCCGCCTCGGTCATTGGGCGGAACGATACAGCGTCACTCATTCGATTCTTTCCAGCGCGCCATCAGCCGACGCATGGCTTGCCACACGGCGGCCTTGCGCTGTGGCTCTTCCATTAACAATTCCAGGCCCGGTACCGCCCACGCCGAGCCCAGACCTTCGATCTGCAGTTCGCGGTAGAACGCATCCACGTCCGCCTCACCGGCAAACCTTACCGCAGGCAGGCCGATCAGCCAGAGGCAGGCGCATGGCGCTTCTTCCATGCGCACCGAGAGGAAACCTTGCACAAAATCCCGGGCCGCATCCGGCCCCTGGTCCATCGTCCCACGCACCAGCAGCGGCCAGCGTACCGGCTCGCCGACGATCTGCGGACTGTCCGGCAGACCGGCGGCGCGCAGCATGTCCTTGAGCAACAGATAAGCAGGGTCGCGCGCCTGGAAGGATTCCCCTGTGGGTAACTCCACCAGCAGCAGGCAGCGCCCGGCTCGCAGCAGTTGCAGGGCAAAGCGCGGAGGCGGCACGGGCGCGACCCTGGCGACAACCGGCGGCGCCTCGACCGCAGGTTTAGCGTCGGTACGCGTGCTCGCCAGCGATGGCCGCGGCACCTCGACCTTCACCCGTTCGGCCGGTTTTACCGCAGGTGTGTCGGGGGGCTCGGCCACGGGCGCAGGGGCCACGGGCGCTACGACCAGAGCCTCGGGCGGCTCGAGCAGCTCGGGCCGCGACGGGGCGGCAAAGGGCAATTCGGTGCGCGGCAGCCAGTTGACCACCTGCATGGCGTTCAAATAAGCGCGACGACGGGACTCGATAAGCAAAGGTCGGCCACTTGTGGATAACTAAAGTGCGCCGATTCTACCGCCCTTCGCGCAAGATCGCCCGCTGTTGATCGATAGACTGCACCGATAATCTTTCCACTTGTGAAAAATGGCGACAGCCTGTCCCGAGAGTGAATCGCATCGCCCCTGATGCAGTACAATCGCGGCTTTTAATCGCCAACCAGCCGGCCATTCCGATGATCGAACCCAAGCGCGTCTTGCGCGCCCTCGCTGAACACTGGGCACTTCTGGAGCCACTGTGCGAGCATTTCGACCAAGGCACACTGAGCCTCAACGAACTGCGCACGCAATTGGCCGCCCAGCAACTCGACAGTACGCCGCAGGACATCACCAGCCTGCTGGACGTGTGGATTCGCCTCGATATTCTGGTTCCGGTGGCGAAAAGCCCGAACCGTTTCGAGCTCAACGCACAAATTCACGACTTCCTCGCCTACCTGCGCCGTGAACACCGTTTGGGCCTGTGCCTGGAAATCGAAGCCTACCTGCGCCATCTCGAGCGCCTGGCCGGTTATATCCAGGACGCCTTCGACATCCGCGACGGCAACGACCTGGCCCGCCAACTGCGCCTGCTCGACATGCGTGTGCGCGACGTCCTGAAGAAGCTGGCCAACGACGAACAGGCGCTGGTGGCCGTCGCCGAACGGGCCAAGACCAGTGACCGGCAGATTCCACTGCGCCAGCGCTACGCCGAGGTACTGGCGACCTGGGACGAGTACGTCGAGCCGATGATCCAGCTGGTGAACGCCGACGGCGCTTTCGAACAAGGCGTGCGCAAGGTCGAAAATGTCCTGCTGAAGATGCTCACCGAGCAACAGCGCCTCGGCCATCTGGTCGATGACGACATGCTGCTGCGCACCCACGCGCGCATCCTCGAAATGCAGACCAGTGCCCAGTTGACCCTGCGTCACGCGCGCGAACTGTTGCTGCCGCTGCGTGAAGAGGCCCGTCGCCACAACGCCGTCACCCGTGGCGCGGCCCTGGCCCTGTCCGCCATTCGCCGTAAAGGTATCGATGCCGTGCCACAGGCGGCAATGCCGTTGTTCACGCGGCCACAAAGCACCTTCCTCGGCAGCGCCAGCCAGGTCGAGGCCTACGTTTATGCCCTGGCCCGTTTCGAGCCGAAACCGGCGCGCTTCCCCAAGGCCCACAAGACCCAGAAAGGCGAAGCACCGCGCGCGCCACGCACGGTTCGCGAAATGCTCGAACGCTGCGAAGACGCCCTGCCGATGCCGGATCTGATGACCTGGCTGCTGGAGCAGGAGCCCGACGGGGCCACCGACGAATTGCTGTATTGGTTCTCACGCCTGTCCCGGGAAAAACGCTTCAAGCGCGAACGCCTGGAACGTCGCGACTACCACACACACGAGCACCAGGTCAGCCTGCGCTCCTTCGCCCTGCTCTCGGTCGGCGATGACGCCACCGAGAATTCTGCGAGCATCCCCCATGCATCTTGATCTTTCCGAACTGTCCCATCTGGCACCGATCTTTCGCGAGCTGTTCAAGGGCTACCACGTCAGCCGCCGCGACCCTGAGCTGTATGCGCAGCTGTCGAACTTCCAGGACCAGTACCGCACGCTGTTCAAGGCCCTGGGGTTTGAACTGGTCTGCGACACCCGTGGTTTCTACTATTTCGTACCGGACCTGGCCGCCGCGGCGGTGAACAAGACCGCGCAGCGTCTGGCGCTGTTCACCTTCATCCTCGTCGAGCACCTGGCCGATCAGGGCCGCGACCCGGTCGCCGTGCTCGACGGCGGCAGCCTGGGTCGCGATGAACTGCCATCGCTGCTGGAAAAGTACCGCGA
>Ga0068821_109876_pt1 | contig 13168 bp, 8 predicted proteins | sample Hof3ISUMetaT_19_FD_68483 | JGI IMG/M metagenome (GOLD analysis project Ga0068821, IMG submission 68483) | Enriched soil aggregate microbial communities from Iowa State university to study microbial drivers of carbon cycling -... | ecosystem: Environmental > Terrestrial > Soil > Agricultural land...
GAGCCGGACTCCGATGATCCTGATGAAGGGGACAGCCAGACGTAGATTCCGGACAAAAGAAAACCCCTTCTTTCTCGACTGATGCGCAATCGAGGCAGAAGGGGTTTGGTCAACTCATCAACAACCCGCCCCGGGAAACGGGGCGGGTTTTCTCATGCCGCGCCGTCGAGGAATTGCTCGGCGTAGTGGCACGCGACCTGACGCGTGTCGAGCTGGCGCAGGGCCGGCTCTTCGCTGCTGCAACGCGCGGTGGCGTATGGGCAGCGCTTGTGGAACGCGCAGCCAGGCGGCGGGTTCAGCGGGTTGGGCAACTCGCCGACGATCTTGATTTTCGGCTTGTCCGGATCCGGATGGATGGTCGGGGTCGCCGACAACAGCGCCTGGGTGTACGGGTGCAGAGGACGGGCATAGATGTCGTGCTTCGGACCGATTTCCACCGGGCGACCGAGGTACATCACCATCACGTCATCGGCCACGTGCTGCACCACCGCCAGGTTGTGCGAGATGAACACGTAACCGGTGTTGAACTCCTGCTGCATGTCCATGAACAGGTTCAGCACCTGCGCCTGGATCGACACGTCCAGCGCCGAGGTCGGTTCGTCCGCCACCAGCACTTTCGGTTGCAGCATCATGGCGCGGGCCAGCGCGATACGCTGACGCTGACCGCCGGAGAACATGTGCGGATAACGCTGGTAGTGCTCGGGACGCAAGCCGACCTGCTTCATCATCGCCTGGACTTTCTCGCGACGTTCGGCGGCCGACAGGTTGGTGTTGATCAGCAGCGGCTCGGCCAGCTGATCACCGATTTTCTGCCGTGGGTTCAACGATGCGTACGGGCTCTGGAACACCATCTGCACGTCTTTGCGCAGTTGCTTGCGCTGAGCCTTGTCGGCGCCGGCCACTTCTTGCCCTGCGATTTTCAGGGAGCCGGATGACGGCTCCTCGATCAGGGTCAGGGCGCGGGCGAGGGTGGATTTGCCGCAGCCCGATTCACCGACGACGGCGAGGGTCTTGCCCGCTTCCAGCTCGAACGACACACCGTTGAGGGCGCGCACGGTGGCGTGACCCTTGAACAGGCCACGGGAGACTTCGTAGTGACGGGTCAGGTCGCGGGCGGTAAGTACGACGGCCATTACGCCACCTCCTGGTTCAGCGGATAGAAGCAGCGGGCGAGGCTGTGGCTTTTCGGGTCAAGGGTCGGACGTTGCGCGCGGCAGCTGTCCTGCACGTACGGGCAGCGCGGCGACAGCAGGCAGCCTTGCGGGCGGTCATAACGGCCGGGAACGATTCCCGGCAGCGTCGCCAGACGCTCGGCACCCTGGCTGTGTTCCGGAATCGCCTTGAGCAGCGCTTCGCTGTACGGGTGGGCCGGGATGTCGAACAGTTGCGGCACCTGCCCGACTTCAACGGCCTGGCCGGCGTACATCACGCACACGCGCTGGGCGGTTTCGGCCACCACGGCGAGGTCGTGGGTGATCAGCACCAGGCCCATGTTCTGCTCTTTCTGCAACGCCAGCAGCAGGTCCATGATCTGCGCCTGAATCGTTACGTCGAGTGCGGTGGTCGGTTCGTCGGCGATCAGCAGTTTCGGCTCGCCGGCAATCGCCATGGCAATTGCCACACGCTGGCTCATGCCGCCGGACAGTTGATGCGGGTAGGCATCCATACGGCTGGCGGCGCCCGGGATTTCGACTTTTTCCAGCAGTTCGATCGCACGCTTGCGCGCTTGCTTGCCGGACATTTTCAGGTGCAGGCGCAGCACTTCTTCGATCTGGAAACCGACGGTGTAGCTTGGGTTCAGCGCGGTCATCGGGTCCTGGAACACCATCGCCAGGTCTTTGCCGACGATCTGCCGACGCTGGCGGTTGTTCAGCTTGAGCATGTTCTTGCCGTCGAAGCTCAGCGAATCGGCGGTGACGATCCCCGGGTGCTCGATCAGGCCCATCAGCGCCATCATGGTCACGGACTTGCCGGAACCCGACTCGCCCACGATCGCCAGGACTTCGCCCTTGTCGACTTTCAGGTCGAGGCCGTCGACGACCGGGGTGGCGTTCTTGTCGCCGAAGCGAACGTTGAGATTCTTGATTTCTAACAGTGACATGGGAATCTCCTCAGGCGGCGTTCTTGAGTTTCGGGTCCAGCGCATCGCGCAGGCCGTCGCCCATCAAGTTGATTGCCAGCACGCTGAGCAAAATGGTCAAACCAGGCAGACTCACCACCCACCAGGCGCGTTCGATGTAGTCGCGGGCCGAAGCCAGCATGGTGCCCCACTCAGGGGTTGGCGGCTGGACGCCGAGGCCGAGGAAGCCCAGGGCGGCGGCATCGAGGATCGCCGAGGAGAAGCTCAGGGTCGCCTGAACGATCAGCGGTGCCATGCAGTTCGGCAGCACGGTGATGAACATCAGGCGTGGCAGACCGGCACCGGCCAGGCGCGCGGCGGTCACGTAGTCGCGGTTCAGCTCACCCATCACGGCGGCACGGGTCAGACGCACGTAGGACGGCAAGGACACCACGGCAATCGCGATCACGGTGTTGATCAGGCCAGGGCCGAGGATGGCGACGATCGCCACGGCCAGCAGCAGCGATGGCAGGGCCAGCATGATGTCCATCAGACGCATGATGGTCGGGCCGACCACTTTCGGGAAGAAACCGGCGAACAGACCCAGCAGGATCCCCGGGATCAGCGACATCACCACCGACGACAGACCGATCAGCAGCGACAGGCGCGAACCCTGGATCAGACGCGACAGCAGGTCGCGACCCAGTTCATCGGTGCCGAGCAGGAATTGCATCTGACCGCCTTCGAGCCACGCCGGCGGCGTCAGCAGGAAGTCACGGTATTGCTCGCTCGGGTTATGCGGGGCGACCCACGGCGCGAAGATCGCGCAGAAAATCACCAGCAGCATGAACAGCAGGCCGGCGACGGCGCCCTTGTTCTTGGCGAAAGCCTGCCAGAACTCTTTGTACGGTGACGGGTACAGCAGACTTTGATCCACGGCGGTGGCGGCGGTGACTACTGAGGAAGTTGGAGTGCTCATGGGTATTGACCTCAGCGCTGATGACGGATGCGTGGGTTGGCAAAGCCGTAGAGGATATCCACCACGAAGTTGACCAGAATCACCAGGCAGGCGATTAACAGGATGCCGTTTTGCACAACCGGGTAGTCCCGGGCGCCGATGGCTTCGATCAGCCATTTACCGATGCCGGGCCAGGAGAAGATGGTTTCGGTCAGGACCGCACCGGCCAGCAGAGTGCCGACCTGCAGGCCGACCACGGTCAGTACCGGGATCAGCGCGTTGCGCAGGCCGTGGACGAACACCACGCGCGACGGCGACAGGCCTTTGGCCCTGGCGGTACGGATGTAGTCTTCACGCAGCACTTCGAGCATCGACGACCGGGTCATCCGCGCGATCACCGCCAGCGGAATGGTGCCCAGCACGATGGCCGGCAGGATCAGGTGGTGCAGGGCATCGAGGAACGCGCCCATGTCATCGGCCAGCAGGGTGTCAATCAGCATGAAGCCGGTGCGCGGCTCGATGTCGTAGAGCAGGTCGATCCGCCCGGACACCGGGGTCCAGCCCAGGCTCACCGAGAAGAACATGATGAGGATCAGGCCCCACCAGAAGATCGGCATCGAGTAACCCGCGAGGGAGATGCCCATCACCCCGTGGTCGAACAGGGATCCTCGCTTGAGGGCCGCGATCACCCCGGCCAAGAGGCCCAGGATGCCAGCGAACAGCAGGGCGGCCATGGACAGTTCCAGGGTCGCCGGGAAGAGGGAGGTGAACTCGGTCCATACGCTCTCACGGGTGCGCAGGGATTCGCCGAGGTCGCCGTGGGCCAGTTTGCCGATGTAGTCCAGGTACTGGGCGTACAGCGGTTTGTTCAGACCGAGGCGTTCCATTGCCTGAGCGTGCATTTCGGGGTCGACCCGACGTTCGCCCATCATCACTTCCACGGGGTCGCCGGGAATCATGCGAATCAACGCGAAAGTCAGCAAGGTGATGCCGAAAAACGTGGGGATCAACAACCCCAGTCGGCGGGCAATAAAACTAAACATCGTGTGTGGTACCTCATCAGCCGGTTAGGCGTGCCCGGTTTCCCTGGGGTCAGGGAAACCGGGAGTTTTCTTATCTACTTCACCTGGGTGGTGGCGAAGTTATTGGTTGTCAGAGGGCTGATGTGATAACCCTCTACGTTGTTGCGCATTGCGGTGAACATGCGGGTGTGGGCCATGCTGATCCACGGCTGATCCTGATTGAACAGCACTTGAGCCTGTTCATACAGCCTGGCGCGTTCGGCCGGATCTACTTTAGCCCGTGCTTCGTCGAGCAGGGCCTGGAATTTCTCGTTGCACCAGCGCGCGTAGTTTTCGCCGTTCTTGGCGGCTTCGCAACTGAGCATAGGCGTCAGGAAGTTATCCGGGTCGCCGTTGTCGCCCGCCCATCCGGCCGAGACCATGTCGTGCTCGCCGGCCTTGGCGCGTTTGAGCATTTCGCCCCATTCCATCACGCGGATGTCGATCTTGATCCCGACTTTCGCCAGGTCAGCCTGCATCATCTGCGCACCGAGCATCGGGTTCGGGTTGGTCGGGCCACCACCGTTGCGGGTGAACAGGGTGAACGTGGTGCCTTCCGGTACTCCGGCTTCCTTGAGCAGGGCACGGGCCTTGTCGAGGTCACGTGGCGGGTTTTTCAGGTCGTGGTTGTAGCCCAGCAGGGTTGGCGGATACGGGTTGACCGCAACCGTCGCGTTGCCTTTGCCGAACAGGGCGTTGACGTAGGCTTCCTTGTCGAAGGCGATGTCGATCGCTTTGCGCACCCGCACGTCGCTGATGTACTTGTGCTGGGTGTTCATGGCGACGTAGGAGACAGTCATCGCATCCAGTTCATCGACTTTCAGGTTGCTGTCTTTCTTGATGCTCGGGATGTCATCCGGTTTCGGATACAGCGCGATCTGGCACTCATTGGCCTTGAGTTTCTGCAAGCGCACGTTGTTGTCGGTGGCAATCGCCAGGATCAAGGCTTCAGCCGGGGCCTTGCCGCGGAAGTAGTCCGGGTTGGCCTTGAAGCGTACCTGGGCATCCTTGTTGTAGCGCTGGAAGATGAATGGCCCGGTGCCGACCGGTTTGCTGTTCAGGTCGCCAGTCTTGTTGGCCTTGAGCAACTGATCGGCGTACTCGGCCGAGTAGATCGAGGAGAACGCCATGGCGATGTCGGCCAGGAATGGCGCTTCGCGACGAGTCAGGGTGAACTTGACGGTGTTGTCGTCGACTTTCTCGACGCTTTTGAGCAGTTCCTTGAAGCCCATGCTTTCAAAGTACGGGAAGCCCACGCTCGACAGCTTGTGCCACGGATGATTCGGGTCCAACTGACGCTGGAAACTCCAGACCACGTCGTCGGCGTTCATGTCGCGGGTCGGCTTGAAATATTCGGTGGTGTGAAACTTGACGCCTTTGCGCAGGTGGAACGTGTAGGTCAGGCCGTCTTCGCTGATGTCCCAGGATTCGGCCAGCGCCGGAATCACTTCGGTGGTGCCGGGCTTGAAGTCCGCCAGACGGTTGAAGACCGTTTCAGCTGCCGCATCGGCTGTGACTGCAGTCGTGTATTGGACTATATCGAAGCCTTCCGGACTGGCTTCGGTGCAGACCACCAAGGGTTTGGCCGAGACGCCGACAGCGACACTCAGCAACGCAGCCGCGATGGCTGCACGTAGGGGAAGCATTTTCATCAAGAACCCTCTGCAATCGGTTGAAGACAAAAAGCCGAACGGCCGACTCGTCACTGAGTCAGCCGTCGGCTGGCGGTTTTACAGGATGTTGAATGGAACGGTGGTCACCAGACGGAACTCGTTGATGCTGCCGTCAGCCTGGTTTTCGCTGGCGCGGTGCGCGGTGTAGGTCGCGCGAACGGTGGTTGCCTTCAGAGGACCGCTCTGTACCGCATAAGCGGCACCGATCCCGTATTCATAGTGGTGCTCGCCGTCCATCGACTGCACGCCATCGTAGCCGCCACCCTTGTAGTGAGTGCCGTCGATGCCCCAGCCGCGGGCCTGGTAGATGTTGAACTTCAGGCCTGGCACGCCGTATTCGGCCATGTTCAGACCGTAGGCCACCTGGAAGGATTTCTCGTTCGGGCCGTTGAAGTCCGACAGCAGGGAGTTGGCCAGGTAGATACCGTTGGTTTCGTGCAGGTAGTCGAAGTACTCGTTACCGTTCACTTCCTGGTAGGAGAAGGTCAGGGTATGCGCCTGGTGGGTCAGACCGAACGACAGGGAGTAGGTGTCGTTGTCGATTTCACCGAGTTTCTTCTTACCTTCGTCCACGGTCTTGTAGTAGTTCAGACCGGTGGTCAGGGCCAGAACCGAGCTGTCACCCAGCACGTGAGTGGCGCCGAAGTAGTACTGGTTCCACAGGTCTTCGGCCTGGGTGCCCCACAGGCTGGTGGTCAGGCTGGCGAACGGCTGGTACGAGATACCGCCGGTGTGAACGTGGTCGGCTTCGGCATCGATCGCGCCGTATTCGGAGCGGAATTTGCTCAGGCTTTCTTCGGTACGCGGCGACACGCGGTCGAACGAGGCCAGGTCAAAGGACAGGTTGTTCAGCTCTTCGCTGTGGATCGCGAGACCTTCGAAGCTCGATGGCAGCGGACGGTTGCCGATCACATCGACCTGCGGGCTGCTGAAGTTCATGCGGCCGGCGGTCAGGATCGTGTTGGAGATCCGCGCCTTGACGTTGGCCAGGCCGACTTTGCTCCACTGGCCCTGGGCTTCGCCGCCTTCACGGGTCAGGGTACGGTTGTTGCCCGCGCCTGGACGGGTGCCCGGTGCGCCGCCGTTGTTGGCCGCCAGGTTCTCGCGGTCACGCTCCAGCGCGATGGCGTTGTACGCCGCCACTTCGGTGCTGAAACCGACGGTGCCTTCGGTGAAGCCCGAGTTGTACTTGACGATAGTGCCTTGCACCCAGTTGATACGGCGGTCGGTCGGGGTGGCCACGCCATCCTTGCGATAGGTGAACTTGCCGCCGCGTTTCAGTTGTTCGTTGGCGTACCAGTTACGGGTCGTGCCGCTGATTGTGGAGCCTTCGAGAAAGCCGGTGGCTTCAGCCTGGGCGCTCTTCTCGTTGACGGTCACCGGGGTGAACGCCTGGCTTTGGGTTTCCGCATAAGCCGTGGCGGTGATGCTGCTGATGGCCAGGGCCAGTATCGCGGTATTGCTCAGTTTCATGGGTGAAGCTCCTTTACTTTCTTTTTATGCCGGCTTTTTTGGGTTGGCCGGTTATTGGTTTAGAACTCATTCACACATCGCAAACGTTTGCAAAAGGCCTGATTGGCGAATTTCGGCAAAGCGCTTGCGTGAGGGGGTAGACGGCCCCCTCAGCATTGCGGCTAATCGGTTTTTTGTTTAATCGATGCTGACACCCGAAAACACGTTGCGACCGAACGGGCTCACCTTGAACCCTTCGACTTTGGCGCTCAGCGGCTGGTTGACCGTCGAGTGGGCGACAGGCGTGATCGGCACTTGCTGCTTGAGCAGTTGCTGGGCCTGTTTGTAGAGCACGGTGCGCTGGTCGCGGTCGGTGACGACCTTGGCCTGTTTGATCAGCTTGTCGTAAGCCGGATCGCACCACATGGAGTAGTTGTTGCCGCCGATGGCGTCGCAGCTGTACAGCGTGCCGAGCCAGTTGTCCGGGTCCCCGTTGTCACCGGTCCAGCCGATCAGGCTCACGTCGTGCTCGCCATTCTTGGTGCGCTTGATGTACTCGCCCCATTCGTAGCTGACGATCTTCACTTTCAGACCGATCTTGGCCCAGTCCGCCTGGAGCATCTCAGCCATCAGTTTGGCGTTCGGGTTGTACGGACGTTGTACCGGCATCGCCCACAGGGTGATCTCGGTGCCTTCCTTGACGCCTGCAGCCTTGAGCAGCTCTTTGGCTTTCTCCGGGTTGTAGGCGGCGTCCTTGATGGTGTCGTCGTAGGACCATTGGGTCGGCGGCATGGCGTTGACGGCCAGTTGACCGGCGCCTTGATAAACAGCGTTGAGAATGCCCTGTTTATTCACCGCCATGTCCAGCGCCTGACGCACTTCGAGCTGGTCGAACGGCTTGTGGCGCACGTTGTAGGCGATATAACCGAGGTTGAAGCCCGGCTTCTCGATCAATTGCAGTTTCGGGTCGTTCTTCAGTGCCGGCACATCGGCCGGACGCGGGTGCAGGGTGACCTGGCATTCGCCGGCCTTGAGCTTTTGCACACGTACCGAGGCGTCGGTATTGATCGCGAAAATCAGGTTCTTCAGCTTCACCCGGCTCGGATCCCAGTAGTGCGGGTTGCCGGTGTAGCGAATGTTCGAGTCTTTCTGGTAGCTCTTGAACACGAACGGGCCAGTGCCGATCGGCTTCTGGTTGATGTCGCTCGGCTTGCCTTCGGCCAGCAGCTTGTCGGCGTACTCGGCGGACAGGATGGCGGCGAAGCTCATGGCGATATTCTGGATGAACGCGGCGTCGACGCTGTTGAGCGTGAACTGCACGGTCAGCGGCCCGGTCTTCTCGACCTTGGCGATGTTCTTGTTGAGGCTCATCCCGTTGAAATACGGGAACTCGGTCGGATAAGCCTTACGGAAAGGCTGTTGCGGGTCGAGCATGCGGTTAAACGTGAACAGCACGTCGTCGGCGTTGAAATCGCGTGTAGGTTTGAAGTACGGCGTTGTATGAAATTTCACCCCTTCACGCAGGTGAAAGGTGTACTTGAGGCCGTCCTCGGAAATATCCCAGCTGGTTGCGAGGCCCGGTACTACACCGGTCGCGCCTTTTTCGAACTCGGCCAGTCGGTTGTACAGCGGTTCGGCGGCGTCGTTATCGGTCGCCGTTGTGTACTGCGCGGTATCGAAACCGGCCGGACTGCCTTCGGAGCAAAACACCAGGCTGTCGCTGGCGGCATGACTGGCGGACGTGGCAGCCAACAGGCCGGCGCCCAGCAATGCGGAAAAAACCAAGGTATGGCGCATGACGCTCCCTCTTTTTTAGTGTTTTTCAATGCGCCGCGATCCCGTCCAGGGACGTTGTAGCTGCATTGAGCTCAAACCGAAACGAACAGCAAAAACCGAAAGCCCACGCAGTCACTGGTCAGAACCCGACGGTAGGGGCCGTGGGTCTGGCAGTAAATGCGCTGAGTCCTAAAGACTCGTAGGAAAAGGCGACACGTCCTAAACCATCCCGGTCAGACGGGCTGGAAAAGGTTGTAGGCAAATTCCTTACTTCTCGGCAAAAAAAACAGCGGCGACGCTGAAAACGTCGCCGCTGCCTCTTTTATTTGCTGACGCTGACGCCGTAGAAGGAGTTCAAGCCGAAAGGGCTGATCTTGAAGTCCTGCACGTTGGCGCGCATGGGTTGATACACCGTCGAGTGAGCGATAGGTGTCATAGGGACTGCATCTTTGAGGACGTGCTGCGCCTCTTTGTAGAGTTCGGTGCGCTTGGCCTGGTCAGTGGTGCGCTTGGCTTCTTTCACGAGGCCATCGAATTTCTTGTCGCACCATTTGGAGAAGTTGTTGCCGCTCAGGGAGTCGCAACCAAACAGCACGTTGAGCCAGTTGTCCGGATCACCATTGTCACCGCTCCAGCCAATCAGCATGCCCTGGTTCTCGCCACCCTTGGAGCGCTTGATGTACTCGCCCCACTCGTAGCTCTGAATCTTCACGTTCAGACCGATTTTCTTCCAGTCGGACTGGAGCATTTCGGCCATCAGCTTGGCGTTCGGGTTGTACGGACGCTGAACCGGCATCGCCCACAGGACGATCTCGGTACCTTCCTTGACGCCGGCTTCCTTGAGCAGCTGCTTGGCTTTCTCAGGATCGTACTTGGCGTCCTTGATGGTGGTGTCGTAGGACCACTGGGTCGGTGGCATGGCGTTGACGGCCAGTTGGCCCGCGCCCTGGTAAACCGAGTCGATGATCTGTGGCTTGTTGACCGACATGTCCAGCGCCTGGCGCACACGCAGGTCAGCCAGCGGGTTAGGCTCGTTGCTGCCCTTGACCTTGTCCATCACGTTGTAGGCGATGTAGCCCAGGTTGAAGCCGGCCTGGTCAGGCATCTTCAGCGCAGGATCGGCTTTCAGTGCCGCGAGGTCGGCCGGACGCGGGAACAGGGTGACCTGGCACTCGTTCTTCTTCAGCTTCTGGATACGTACCGACGGGTCGGTGGTGATGGCGAAGATCAGGTTGTCGATCTTCACGTCTTCAGGCTTCCAGTACTCCTTGTTGCCGGTGTAGCGGATGTTGGAGTCTTTCTGGTAGCTCTTGAACACGAACGGACCAGTGCCGATCGGCTTCTGGTTGATGTCGGCAGCCTTGCCTTCTTTCAGCAGCTGGGCTGCGTACTCGGCGGACTGGATCGACGCGAAGCTCATGGCCATGTTCTGGATGAACGCGGCGTCGACCTCTTTCAGAGTGAACTTGACGGTGTGGTCGTCGACTTTATCGATCTTGGTGATGTTGGTGTCCATCCCCATGTCGGTGAAGTACGGGAATTCGGTCGGGTACGCCTTACGGAACGGGTCATCCTTGTTAATCATGCGATTGAAGGTGAACAGCACGTCGTCGGCGTTGAACTCACGAGTCGGCTTGAAATACGGGGTGGTGTGGAACTTGACGCCTTCACGCAGGTGGAAGGTGTAAGTCAGGCCGTCATCCGAGATGTCCCACTTGGTCGCCAGACCAGGAATCACGGCGGTACCGCCACGCTCGAACTGGGTCAGACGGTTGAACATGGTTTCGGCTGAGGCGTCGAAGTCGGTTCCGGTGGTGTATTGGCCTGGATCGAAACCGGCCGGGCTGCCTTCGGAGCAGAACACCAGGTTAGTCGCAGCGGTGGCGAAAGGTGCGGAGGCTAACAAGCCTGCGCCGACTAAAAACGGAATGACCGCGTGTTTAAGCATGTTGGCCTCATGATTTGTTGTCATTTTTTAGTAGTGAGGTACGACCTCGTGAGTCGTGCCTGCGGATACTTATGCAGGGCCCATACCCAATGCAAGATCCAGAGCGCTCGGCGGCGTCAAAGCGTGGCACGAACGTACCTTAATGTCGCATCCGTATAACTTCTGACGCATTTGACCGTTTGCGGGCGGTTTTTACGGTGCAAATGGAGCCCCAAAACGGTGCATTGGTCACGCTGTGCGCGCCGGATTGGGGCCGGGTGTTACTTATTTATACCCACGCCATAGAAGGGGGTTAGACCGAACGGGCTGATCTTGAAGTCGCTGACTTCCTTGCGCAGCGGCTGGAACACCGTGGAGTTGGCGATCGGCGTGATCGGCACCTGCTGTTTAAGGATCAGTTGCGCCTGTTGATACAGTTTTACCCGTTGCGATTTATCGGTTGACACCTTGGCCTGTTGCACCAGCTTGTCGTAGGTCGGGTCGCACCATTTGGCGTAGTTGCTGCCCTTCACTGCCGCGCAGCTGTACAGCACGCCCAGCCAGTTGTCGGGGTCGCCGTTGTCACCGGTCCAGCCGTAGATCATCGCGTCGTGCTCGCCATTCTTGGCGCGCTTGATGTACTCGCCCCATTCATAGCTGACGATGTTGGCCTTGATACCGATCTTCTCCCAATCCTGCTGGATCATCTGTGCCGACATCCGCGCATTCGGGTTCGAGGCGCGCTGCACGGTCATGGCCCAGAGGTTGATGGTTGTACTCGGTGCAACCCCGGCTTCCTTGAGTAGCGCTTTGGCTTTCACAGGGTCATGCGGTGCGTCTTTTATGTTCGGATCGAACGACCATTGCGCTGGCGGCAAGGCGTTTTGCGCCAACTGCCCTGCACTCTGGTAAACCGCCTTGATGATCGCCGGTTTGTCGATGGCCATATCCAGTGCCTGGCGCACTTTGAGCTGATCCAGCGGTGGATGAGTGGTGTTGTAGGCGAGGAAGCCGAGGTTGAAACCGGGCTGCTTCAACACCCGCAGGTTCGGGTCTTTTTCCATCACTTCGATGTCGGCGGGGCGCGGGTAGCCGCTGACCTGGCATTCGCCGGTCTTGAGCTTTTGCAGGCGGACGGCGGCGTCCGGGGTGATCGAGAACACCAGGTTGTCGAGCTTCACGTCCTCTGGTTTCCAGTAGTCCTTGTTCGCGGCGTAGCGGATCTGCGCGTCCTTCTGGTAGCGCTTGAACACGAACGGGCCGGTGCCGACCGGTTTCTGGTTGAGGTCTGCTGCTTTGCCTTCCTTCAGCAATTGGGCGGCGTATTCGGCCGATTGCACCGAGGCGAAGCTCATGGCGAGGTTTTGCACGAACGCGGCGTCGACGTTGTTCAGGTTGAAGCGCACGGTGTTGTCGTCGAGTTTTTCCACGGATTTGATCGTGGTGTTCAGGCCCATGTCGGTGAAGTACGGGGACTCGGCGGGGTAGGCCTTGCGAAAGGCGTTGTCCGGGTCGAGCAGGCGCTGGAAGGTGAACAGGACGTCGTCAGCGTTGAAGGTTCGGGTCGGGGTAAAGTAATCGGTGGTGTGGAATTTTACGTTTTGGCGCAGGTGGAAGGTGTACTGGAGGCCGTCCGGGCTTACGTCCCATTTGGTCGCCAGACCGGGTTCGACTTCGGTGCCGCCGCGTTTGAATTGGGTGAGGCGGTTGAAGACGGTTTCGGCGGAGGCGTCGAAGTCGGTGCCGCTGGTGTATTGGCTGGGGTCGAAGCCTGCGGGGCTGGCTTCGGAGCAGTAGACCAGGGTTGTTGCTGCGTTGGCGATTGGGGTTATGGCGGTCAGGGCCAGGGTTATTAGAAGTGGTTTGAAGGTGAATCGATCCATGGAGTCCCCGGGTGCACTGGAGGTAGTTGTGGGGAGGAGGGTAGCCGGGGTTTCGGTGGGCGCGGAAATATCGTTTTTCTAGGTGAGGTGTCTATCTCGGTATATCTGGGGAGGTTGTGAACATATCCGTTTCTTCGGGTGCTGCTGCTTATGGTTCCGCCCTGACGGCGGGTCACTTTTTACAAACGCCTAAAAAGTAACCAAAAACGCTTTGCTCCTGCGTTCGGCCCCTCGCTGGGGCTCGGGGTTCCTTCGTTCCGGGATTCATCCGGGGGCATCGCCTACGGTTTGCTTCGCTGCACCTCCTCTCGATGTGTTTGGCTTCGCCAAACGGTCGCTGCGCTCCCACCCCCGGATAAATCCCTCCACTCAGCCTTCC
>Ga0068821_162068_pt1 | contig 12652 bp, 13 predicted proteins | sample Hof3ISUMetaT_19_FD_68483 | JGI IMG/M metagenome (GOLD analysis project Ga0068821, IMG submission 68483) | Enriched soil aggregate microbial communities from Iowa State university to study microbial drivers of carbon cycling -... | ecosystem: Environmental > Terrestrial > Soil > Agricultural land...
CGCACATGGGCATGGAAGTTCCGGACGACATAACCAGCATTTTGGCTATGACCACCAGGGAAGCTACGGCGATGAGCACCAGCGATCGCTCTACGCAACCATGTATGCCGTCGTCAAGATCGCCCAACGCGCGACATGGCACAAGAAAAAGGAGTCCGTATGAAGCCCGGATGGAAAACCACCGTCATCGGCAGACATCTTTTGGATGTGCCCGCCGATGCAATTGCTCTTGGGAGCCACCAGTACAACAACGTCCCTGTCAAGCTTCTAGGCGAAGTAAAAAGCCAGAGCGAATTCAACTGGGAAGTTGACGAGCGAGAGCGGATCTTGCGGGCGAAAAATCATGAGAAGTTCGGAACCATGTTTGTCGATCGGGTGCAACACGCCAATGGATCATTGACGCTGATATCGTGGGATTGGTCAAAGAGCGACGATGCATACCTGTTTGATACGTACTTCCGTGTGGGCTCGCACACGCTTCAATATTCGGGAGTGGTGTCGGCAGACCGAAAATCGAGTGCGTTATCGGTACGCGATGAACTCAGCCGTGAATGGCAATTGATTGAGCCTGGCTCGATTCCTGGCGGCATCGGTTTTGTGGTCGGTGACATGATTCTGAGCGACAGCATGTTCAATAGGGAGAGCTGGAGCTTGGGGATCAGGCTGGCGGGCAAGCCAGACGTATCATTCGGCATCGCGTCCTACACGAAGGGGAAGGCAAGTCCTGGCTTGCGTGATCGTGCCGGCGGATTCGTGACCAGCCTGCTCAGCGCTATGGCTGGATTGCATCAAATACGAAATCGCTCACGGCCCGTCGGCCCGATCCAGGCCGATGAGATACTCATGGCTGCCACACAGGATGGGAAGCGCCTCTATGCATTCAAATGGGAAGCACCGGGCAAAGTTCATTCCCTGGCAGAACCCAACCTCAACGTATCCCTTCAGGTCGTTGAAAGCGCCTATACGACCAACAGGGAGTCATTTGCCACCGACGAAGCAGCACTGGAGATTTGGGACGCAGTGGTCGACTCCATTCGTTTGCGGCCCGGAGCCGTATGACGCCGGACTGCCGTGAGGATCGCGCGTCTGCAGCCCGGCCGGCCTTTCACCGCCCAAACACCTCAGTCGTAACGCCGCGCGTCCTCGATTACCCTGCCGTCCTGCGGCAACGATCCCGACGGCACGAAGGCCACCTCCCCACGCAGGCGCATGACCTCGCGCAGCGACTCCGCGACGGCCTGTCGTAACGCGTCGTCGTCGCGCGCGGCATCGCAATGCAGCGTCATCACGTCGGCGCCCATGGTGCCTGTCACGATCAGCCGCGCAGCGCGTATCTCCGGATGGCGGCGCAGTACATCGGCCACCTGCCCCGGATGCACGAACATGCCCTTGACCTTGGTGGTCTGGTCGGCGCGGCCAAGCCAGCCCTTGAGGCGGATATTGGTGCGCCCGCACGGACTGGCACGGCGCGATGAATCCGTGACGACGGCCGACAGGTCGCCGGTGCCGAAGCGGATCAGCGGATAGTCCCCGTTGCCGAGTACCGTGACCACCACCTCGCCGGTCTCGCCCTCCGGCATCGGCCGCGTGCCGCCCGGTTCGACGATCTCGACCAGCACGCCTTCATCCACCACCCAGCCGTCTCCGCCTTCGGTCTCATAGCCGATCAGGCCAACGTCAGCCGTGCCGTACATCTGCTGCACGCGGATGCCGCGCTCCTGGAACCAGCCGCGCAGCGAAGGCGGCAGCGCTTCGCCAGAGACCAGCGCCTTGGACAGGCTGTGACATGGCGCGCCCATTTCCTCGCCGCGTTCCAGCAGCAGCTTCAGGAAGGACGGCGTGCCCGCGTAGGCCGATGGCTGCAGGCTGGCCAGCGCCTGCACCTGCGACTCGGTCTGTCCGACGCCTGCCGGAAACACACAGCAGCCCAGCTTGTGCGCACCGGTCTCCATCATCATGCCGGCCGGCGTGAAGTGGTAGGAGAAGGTGTTGTAGACCAGCTCGCCCGAGCGGAATCCCGCTGCAAACATGGCGCGCGCGATGCGCCACCAGTCGGCGCCGTGGCCGTCCGGTTCGTGGATCGGGCCCGGTGACTGGAAGATGTGGCGCAGGCCGCCGACTGGCGTGGCATTGAGCCCGCCCAGCGGTGGCATGGCCTTTTGCCGTGCGCTCAAGTCCGATTTGCGCGTCACCGGCAGCGCGGCCAGTGCGTCGCGCGAGGTCAGCGCGGACGGATCTACATCGCGCAGCGTTTCGGTGAAGTAAGGCGCGTGCGCCTTGGCATGGGCGACCTGGCGCGAGAGCGCGGCGAGGAGCGCCTGCTCGCGAATTTCCGGCGCGCGCGTTTCCAGCGAATCGAAGTATTCGGGCATGGTTGGATACGACTAATAAGGTCGTTGAATAGGCAGCGTGTTTCTTTTCGTTCTCCCGCCGAGGGGAGAGGGAAAGCCATCGGCGTGCGTTACGCCAGCCAGCGCTTTCTGCGCCGGTAGCTCTTCACGTCCCGGAACGACTTGCGCTCCGCGCCGTCGGCATCATTGGCGGCCACGCCGAGGTAGAACTCCTTGACGTCCTCGTTGGTGCGCAGTGACTCGGCGTCGCCGTCCATCACCACGCGGCCGTTCTCGAGAATGTAGCCATAGTCGGCATAGCGCAGCGCCACCATGGTGTTCTGCTCGGCCAGCAGGAAGCTGACCTTCTCACGCGTGTTCAGGTCGCGCACGATCTCGAAGATCTCCTCGACGATCTGCGGCGCCAGGCCCATCGACGGTTCATCCAGCAGGATCATCGCCGGCTTGGCCATCATGGCCCGGCCGATCGCGCACATCTGCTGCTCGCCGCCCGAGGTGTAGCCCGCCTGCGATTTGCGGCGCGTCTTCAGGCGCGGGAAGTAGTCGTAGATCTTCTCGAGTTCGTCGCGCGTCTCGCCGCGCGACAGGCCGCGCGTGTAGGCGCCGGTCAGCAGGTTTTCCTCGATGGTGAGGTGGGCGAAGCAGTGCCGGCCCTCCATCACCTGGATCACGCCGCGCCGGACGAGATCGTTCGGCGTGAGCTGGTCGACGCGGTCGCCGCGGTATTCGACCGAGCCCTTGGTGACATCGCCGCGCTCCGCGTGCAGCAGGTTGGAGATGGCCTTGAGCGTGGTGGTCTTGCCCGCGCCGTTGGCCCCCAGCAGGGCCACGATCTTGCCCTCCGGCACTTCAAGCGACACGCCCTTGAGCACCAGGATCACGTGATCGTAGATGACTTCGATATTGTTGACGCAGAGAAGGGTCATGGTACGGCTCTCAATTATCTGGGGCCTGCTCCCCTCTCCCGCATGCGGTAGAGGGGTTGGGGGTGAGGGCGGCGCTCGATCGGGCGGCAATGCAAAACCACCGCCGGCCCTCACCCCCGGCCCCTCTCCCATTGCATGGGAGAGGGGAGCACACAAATGGCAGTGTTCACCGCCGCTGCGATCACGACTTCATGCATCCCGGCGTGATCCCCTTCTCCTTCGCGTACTGCGCCGCGGTGGCCTTGAACAGCGGGTGGATCAGGTTCTTGTTGCCTTCGATCCAGTCGGACACCACGACCCACTTGGTGCCATCCCACTGCTGGATCTTCACCTTGCCCGAGCCTTCGTGGTTGTCGCAGCTGGTCTTGATTTCCGGCAGCAGGCCGGTCGCGCCAAGCTGCTGCAGGCGCGCGTTGGTCAGGTTCAGGTTCTCGAAGGCCCAGCGCATCTGGTCGCCGGTCATCGGCTTGCCCTTGCCGAACTTCTCCTGCGCCACGCGGATGGCTTCAACGGTCACCACAGCCGCCGAAACCCCGCGGTTGTAGAGCACCGAGCCAAGCTTGTTCTTGTCCTGCATATTGCCCTTGCCCGCGCCGTACACCACCTTGTCGATGTCGGCGATCAGCGGCACGCCGCGGCCCGCCACGTTCCAGGTGGCGCTCATATAGCCCTTCGCGGCTTCGCCGGCCGGTACGGTGTCTTCTTCCGAGCCTGCCCACCACGAGCCGATCATCTTGTCACGCGGGAAGCCCACCTTCTGCGCGGCCTTCAGCGCGGTCTGGTTCATCACGCCCCAGCCCCAGAAGATCACGTAGTCCGGGTTCTCCTGGCGGATCTTCAGCCACTGCGCGCCCTGCTCGTTGCCGGGGTGCGCCACGGGGATCTCCACCAGGTTGAACTTGCCCAGCCTGGCTTCCGCCTGCAGCGCGACGATCGGCTCCTTGCCATAGGCCGAGTCGTGGTACAGGTAGACGATCTTCTTGCCGGCGAGCGAGCCGCCATTCTTGGTCGCCAGGTATTTCACGATGGCCGAGACCTGCATCTGGTAGGTCGTCACCAACGGGAAGGCATAGGGGAACACCGAGCCATCGACCGCATCGGTGCGGCCGTAGCCCATCATCACCAGCGGCACCTTGTCGGCGGCGGTCTTGTCGACCAGCGCGTACGAGATGCCCGTCGACATCGAGTGATACGCGGTGCCCTTGGTGGTGGCGTTCTTCGCCTTCAGGCGTTCATAGCACTCCACGCCCTTGGCGTTGTTGTATTCGGTCTCGCACTCTTCCCAGCTCAGCTTGACGCCATTGACGCCACCATCCTTCAGGTTGACGTAGTTCAGGTAGTCGACGAAGCCGCCATACCAGGACTGCCCGTTGGCGCCATACGGGCCCACGCGGTAGCTTGGCAGTGCCACGAACTGTTCGTTGGTCTGCGCCAGTGCCGTTGCAGCCGGCACCATCAGCGCCGCTGCGGCGCTCGCGGCCAGCACGGCACGCTGCACATTGCGAATCAGGGTTGTCATGACAGTCTCCTTCACCTTGGCAGGTGCGTTTGTTATGGGGTACCCGTTTGATCGAAAGCTACGTCGGAAAGCGATTGATGCGATTAGTGCGGGAACGGCCACAGCCTCAGCTTCTCCTTGGCGATCTGCCACAGCCGCGCCAGCCCGTGCGGCTCCACGATCAGGAAGAAGATGATCAGGCCGCCGAACACCATCAGCTGGATGTGCGACACCGTGGCATTCGTGAACGGCAGGTGCAGCAGCGCTGCCAGCGGCGGCAGCACGTTGTCCAGGAAGATCGGCAGCAGCAGGATGAACGCCGCGCCCAGGAACGAACCCAGGATGCTGCCCACGCCGCCAATGATGATCATGAACAGCACGCGGAACGATAGGTCCAGCGAGAAGCCGTCGGGCTCCACCGAGCCGAGGTAGCAGAACGCGTACAGCGCGCCGGCCACGCCGCAGTAGAACGAGCTGACGGCAAAGGCCAGCAGCTTGGTGCGCATCAGCGGAATGCCGATCACCTCGGCCGCCACGTCCATGTCGCGCACCGACATCCATGCGCGGCCGGTGGCCGAGCGCACCAGGTTCTTGGCGATGAGCGCCAGCACCGTGACGATGGCCAGCACGAACAGGTACTTCTTCACCGGCGTGTCGATGGCCATGCCGAACAGGTCCAGCCGTTGCGCGGTGATCACGCCCGACGAACTGTTGTTGGAGAACCAGGGGAACTTGGTCAGCGCCCACACCACGAAGAACTGCGCGGCCAGCGTGGCCACCGCCAGGTAGAAGCCCTTGATGCGCAGCGACGGCAGGCCGAACGCCACCCCCACCAGCGCCGCGGACAGGCCCGCGAGGATGAACGTCAGCAGCACCGGCAGGCCTTCCACGCGCAGCTGGAAGTTATAGGCCGCGTAAGCACCCACGGCCATGAAGGCAGCGGTGCCCAGCGACAACTGCCCGGCATAGCCGGTCAGGATGTTCAGGCCGAGCGCCGCGAGCGCGAAGATCAGGAAGGGGATCAGGATGGCCGAGAACCAGTATTCCGAGCCGACGAACGGAATCACCAGGAAGGCCATCGCCATCAGCACGGCAAAGCCGATGCGGTCCTGGCGGATGGGGAAGATCTGGCTGTCGGCGACGTAGCTCGTCTTGAACTGGCCGGCTTCACGATAGAACATGGAAAATCTCCTGGAGCGAAGTCGGTTCAGACGCGGTCGATATGCTTCTCGCCGAACAGGCCTTCAGGCCTGACCAGCAGGAACAGCAGCGCGAACACATACGGGAACCAGCCTTCGATGCCACCGAAGTTGCCGCCGAACGCCGACTGGAACACCGGGGGGATATAGATCTCGGCCAGCTTCTCCGAAGCGCCGATGATCAGCCCGCCGACAATGGCGCCCGGTACCGAGGTAAAGCCGCCGAGGATCAGCACCGGCAGCGCCTTCAGCGCGGTCAGCGTCAGCGCGAACTGCACGCCATTGCGCGAGCCCCACAGCATGCCGGCCACCAGCGCGACAAAGCCCGCCACGCCCCACACGATCGCCCAGATGTGCTGCAGCGGAATGCCCAGCGACAGCGCGGCCTGATGGTCATCGGCCACCGCGCGCAGCGCACGGCCCACCTTGGTGTACTGGAAGAATAGCGCCAGCGATCCGACCAGCACGCCGGCAATTGCCGCCGCCGCGATGTCGAACTTGGAGAGAACGATGTTGAAGTTGGTCAGGATCGACTCGATCGGCTCATCGACGATGCCGAGGTTGATCGGGCGCACTTCGTTGCCGAACAGCAGCGGCCCAAGTCCTTCCAGGAAGAACGACAGGCCGATCGTGGCCATGAACAGCGTGATGGGCGGCTGGTTGACCAGCTTGCGCAGCACGAAGCGCTCGGTGCTCATGCCGACGATGATCATCACGACAAAGGCGCCGATCACGGCGGCCCACATCGGCAGGCCCTTGTCCATCAGGCCGACCACGGCCAGCGCGGCGAAATAGACCATCGCGCCCTGTGCGAAGTTGAACACGCCCGAGGCCTTGTAGATCAGCACGAAGCCCAGCGCCACCAGCGAGTACATCAGGCCCGACAGCAAGCCGCCGAGCAGGATTTCTATGAAGAACGTCATGGCTGCGTTCCGGTGGAATCAGTTGAGTGGAAAGCCGCGTGCGGGCTCAGTGCGAGGTGCCGAGGTAGGCCTTGATCACATCCGGATTGGCCTTCACCTCTTCCGGTGTCCCGTCGCCGATCTTCTTGCCGTAGTCCAGCACCACCACGCGGTCCGAGATATCCATCACCACGCCCATGTCGTGCTCGATCAGCACGATGGTGGTGCCGAACTGCCGGTTCACGTCCAGGATGAAGCGGCACATGTCCTGCTTCTCTTCCACGTTCATGCCGGCCATCGGTTCATCGAGCAGCAGCAGCGACGGCTCGGCCGCGAGCGCGCGCGCCAGCTCCACGCGCTTCTGCAAGCCGTACGGCAGGCGTCCCACCGGCGTCTTGCGGATCGACTGGATCTCCAGGAAGTCGATCACCTCCTCGACCTTCTGCCGGTGCCGCATCTCCTCGTTGCGCGCCGGGCCCCACCACAGCGCGTGCGCGAGGAAGCCGGTACGGAATTGCGTATTGCGACCGGTCATGATGTTGTCCAGCACCGTCATTCCCTTGAACAGCGCGATGTTCTGGAACGTGCGCGCAATGCCCTGCCGCGCCGCGGCGGTCGGATGCATCTGGCGGCGCTCTTCGCCGCGGAACACGATGCGGCCCTGCTGCGGGTGGTACACGCCGTTGATCACGTTCAGCATCGAACTCTTGCCTGCACCGTTCGGGCCGATGATGGCGCGGATCTCGTGCTCGCACACATCGAACGAGATATCGGTCAGCGCCTTCACGCCGCCGAACGACAGCGAGATGTGCTGCAGGTCCAGGATCACCTCGCCACCGGTACGCGCCTGTTCATGTGTCTGCTGCGAACGCTGCGCGCCGGTCTGCAGGCCGATGTCGGCCAGCGGCGCACCAGGCGCCATCGGTCCGGCCGGGGCAATGGCGCCGCCGCCGGGGATGGCGCCCGATGCATCCGTACGCGCCATGCCGTTCCATTCGGGTTGTCCGCCGCGCTGCCCAGTGCTTGCGCGATCCGTTCCTTGCCAGGCCACTTGCGTCATGCTCTTGCTCCCCTGCTCACGCCGCGCGTGCCGACGGCGGCAGGCGTTTGGCATCCACCAGCTTCAGCGTGGCCGACACGCTGCCCTCGCGCCCGTCCTCGAACTTGACGCGCGTCTCGATGAACTGCTCGGCCTTGCCCGCATACAGGCCTTCGATCAGCACCGCGTATTTCTCGGCGATAAAGCCGCGCCGCACCTTGCGCGTGCGGGTCAGCTCGTCGTCGTCCGGGTCCAGCTCCTTGTGCAGGATCAGGAAGCGCGAGATCTGCGAGCCGGCCAGCATGGCATCGCTGGCCAGGTCGGCATTCACCTGGTCCACGCATTCGCCGATCATCGCGATCACCTCGGGCTGGGCGGCCAGGTCGACGTAGCCGGCATACGGCAGGTGACGGCGCTCGGCCCAGTTGCCCACGGCATCGAAATCGATATTGATGAACGCGCACACCTGGTCGCGGCCAGTGCCGAAGGCCACCGCTTCCTTGATGTACGGGAAGAACTTCAGCTTGTTCTCGATGTACTTGGGCGCGAACATCGAGCCATCGGCCAGCTTGCCCACGTCCTTGGCGCGGTCGATGATCTTGAGGTGGCCGTCGGCATCGATCACGCCGGCGTCGCCGGTCATGAAGTAGCCCTCGTCGTTGATGGCCTCGCGGGTCGCGTCATCGCGCTTGTAGTAGGACTTGAGCAGGCCCACGCCGCGCACCAGCACCTCGCCGTTGTCGGCGATGCGGATTTCCATGCCGGGCGCCGCCGGGCCGACGGAATCGAACTTGACCTGCCCGTCCGGCTGCAGGCAGACATAGGCGCAGGTTTCGGTCTGGCCGTAGAACTGCTTGAGGTTCACGCCGATCGAGCGGTAGAAGCGGAACAGGTCCGGGCCGATCGCCTCGCCGGCGGTATAGCCCACGCGGATGCGGCTCATGCCGAGCACATTGCGCAGCGGACCGTAGACCAGAAACTCACCGGCGGCATAGCGCATGCGGTCGGCCAATCCGACGGGCTTGCCGTCGAGGATGTCGGCACCGCAGCGGCGCGCGACATCCATGGCCCAGTGGAACAGCTTGCGCTTGATCCAGCCCGCGTCTTCCATGCGTATCATCACTTGCGTGAGCAGCCCTTCATAGATGCGCGGCGGGGCGAAGTAGTAGGTCGGGCCGATCTCGCGCAGGTCCGTCATGACGGTCTCGCGCGATTCCGGGCAGTTCACGGTGAAGCCCGCCACCATGGCCTGTGCGTAAGAGAAGAGGTTGTCGCCGACCCATGCCATCGGCAGGTAGGACAGCACGTCGTCCTTCTCGGTGAGGCCGTCGAAGCCGCACCCGTTCTGCGCCGATCCGATCAACCCGCGGTGAGCGTGGCACACGCCCTTGGGCTTGCCGGTGGTGCCCGACGTATAGAGGATGATGGCCGTGTCTTCGGGCGCGCCCGCGGCAATCGCCTCATCAAAGAAGCCCGGATGCGCCTGGTCATATTCGCGCCCGATCTCCTGCAGGCGCTGGTACGACATCAGCGACGGATGATCGTAGTCGCGCAGCCCGCGCGGGTCTTCGTAGATGACGTGGCGCACGCAGCGGCCGGAGGCGGCCAGTTGCTCTTCGACTTCGAGCAGCTTGTCCACCTGCTCCTGGTCTTCGACGATGGCGAAATCGATCTCCGCATCGTTGAGCACGTAGACCATTTCATTGGCAATGGCGTCCTGGTACAGCGGCACCGGCACGCCGCCAAGCGCCTGCGCAGCCGTCATGGCCCAGTACAGGCGCGGACGGTTGTCGCCCACCACCGCCAGGTTCATGCCGCGCGTGAATCCCAGTGCCGCGAGGCCGCATGCCAGCGCGCGGACTTCCTGCGCTGCCTGTGCCCAGTCGTATGTCTGCCAGATGCCGAGATCCTTTTCGCGATACGCCGGATGCGCCGGCCGTTGCCGGGCGTGCTCCAGCAGCAATCGCGGAAAGGTCGTCGCCGACGATTCCTGCATCGCTGTCTCCTGTCCCTCCGTCGTGGGGATCCACGCGCGGTGTCAAGCGCCGGTCCGGGTCGTTATACTGGGCCTGTTTTGCCTGGCGGCTGTCATGCCGCAGCGCATCAAGCCCGTCGTGCCTTGTGTTGTGGCACTTGCCGGCTCCGTAGTGATCGTAAGATAGCCGATGCCTTCCCCCCCGGTTGTCACGCCGGTGACAATTCCGGGTTAATCCCTACAGGACCTTTCCAGGCCATGCTGAACGATTTCGTCGACCGCTGCGTATGGGCCGCGGACCTCAGTCCGGAGCAGCGCGAACGCGTGCGCCGCGCGATGTTCGTGCGTGAGTACACGCAAGGCGACTATGTCTGTCACAAGGGTGAAATCGCCGAGCACTGGCTCGGCGTGCTCGAAGGCATCGTCAAGATCACTACCGTGTCGCCATCGGGCAAGTCGGTCACCTTCACCGGCGTGCCGACCGGCGGCTGGTTCGGCGAAGGCGCGGTGCTCAAGTCGGAGATCCGCAAGTACGACGTGATGGCGCTGCGCCGCTCATCCATCGCCTTCCTGCCGCGCGAGACTTTTCAGTGGCTGCTGGATACCAGCCTGCCGTTCACGCGATTCCTGCTGACGCAGTTCAACGAGCGGCTGGGCCAGTTCATCGCCGCGGTGGAATACGAGCGCCTGCTCGACATCGATTCGCGCGTGGCGCGCGCGGTGTCGTCCCTGTTCAATGAACATCTTTATCCGGGCATCGGCACCACGCTGGAGATCTCGCAGGAAGAGATCGGCCTGCTCGCCGGCATTTCGCGCCAGCGCGCCAACCAGGCGCTCAAGGTGCTCGAGCAGCAGGGCCTGGTGCGCGTGGACTACGGCGTGATCGAAGTGCTGGACCTCGATGGCCTGCGCCAGTACGGCGAGTGACACCATGCCTGCGCGCACCGCGATCGACGAGGCCACGCTGCGGGCCTATCGCGAGACCGAATACCGCGTCCATGGCGATGCGCCGCTGATACTGAAGATCGACGAGCCAAGCGTTCCACTGGCTGCATTGCATGCAAGACTGCATGTGGCATCGAGTGCGTTCATCACCGCGGCGAACCCGTTCAGCCAGGCTTGTGACCCATTGCGCAACGACGCGCGGCAGCAGGCACTGGCCGATGAACTCGCGCGGCTCGGCTATACCGCCATTCCGGGTATCGGCAAGCATCCGGCGAACGGCTGGCCCGGCGAGCCGAGCTTTTTGGTGCCAGGAATATCGATTGACGCTGCCCGCGCGCTCGGCACGAAGCACGGCCAGAACGCCATCGTATGGAGCGGTGCCGATGCCGTGCCGCGGCTGGTCCTGCTGCGCTGAACGTGCGCCGCGCCTGTTCTCTTGCCTGCCGATTGGCCACTTTGGCAATCGCCGCCTGTGCGCCGCTGCCGCCGGCGCCATCCATTCATCCTGCCATCCCTGCCGCTGCCACGATCGACGTGGTCGTGCGCGACTGGCACACCGATGTCTGCCTGCGCAGCGAGGACGCGGGTCCGGCCGTGCGCAGCCTTGCCAGCGGCTTCGAGGACGTTCGCTATCTGTGCCTGGGCTTCGGCGACCGCTCTTACGTAGTACGGCGCAACCACGGCATGGTGACGATGCTGCTGGCGTTGGTGCCGGGGCGTGGCGTGGTGGTGCTGACTGCGCTGCGCGCGCCGCCAGCCGAAGCGTTCGGCGCCGGCAATGTCGTCGGCCTCGCGGTCGGCCAGGCCGGGCTGGAGGGATTGCAGACCCACCTGCGCGACGCTGTGCAGAGAGGCGCGGATGGGAAGCCTATCAGCCTCGGTGCGGGCCCGTATGAAGGCGGCGCCTACCTCTCGGCTACCGCTGCCTACAGCCTGTTCTACACCTGCAATACGTGGACGGCCGATGCACTGCGCCACGCCGGCCTGCCGCTGGCGCCGGTCGCAGTGTTTTCCGACGACATCATGATGCAGGTGAGGCGCATTGCCGCTGAACAGCGCGATGCCGGCCTGGATCAGCCAGAGCGAGGATACCGCTCAGCCCATGCCGGCAATCTTCAGTAGCACGGTAGTTGCGGACAGGTGACCGTCGTACCGGACGATGGCCGGGCTGCGGTGTTGTTGGCGGGGGGATTCGGGTCGCCGCTGCTGACCGAGATACAGCCGGACAGCGACAGGGTGAGGAGCAGGACAGCCAGGCAGGTTGTTCGCATTGCCGTCTCCGGTGGTGGGCTGGGGCGACTTCAGTTATAGGCGAAATCGGCCCCTGCCCCCCGGACGGCGGGTTACCAGCGGTCGCGGTCATGGCCACGTCCGTGGCCGTGGCCGTGGCCATGGTCGTCGTCCCAATCGCGGTCACGATGGCCGCGGTGGCCGTACCACTGCTCGCGTCCCCACCAGCGGCGGCCGTCCCAATAGCGGTCACCGTGCCAGCCTATCACGATGGCCGGAGCAACCACGACCGGCGCCGGGCCATATGCCACGGGCGGCGGGCCATAGACGACCGGAGGCGGAGGCGCTACATAGACCGGCGGCGGGGGCGCCACATAGACGGGAGCAGGCTCGACGTACACCGGTGCCGGCACGCCGATGCTCACGCCGACATCGACACGTGCCATGGCGGGGCTGGCTGCCGTCAGCGACAACGCGCCAAGCGTAAAAGCGGCAAGGAGGGGGCGGATCATTTGATTCCTTTTTTGTCTTGCATCCATGATTCACTCTAACGCGGCTGTCACGTAACGGGTGAACCGGAATTGTTT
>Ga0068821_102464_pt1 | contig 12366 bp, 11 predicted proteins | sample Hof3ISUMetaT_19_FD_68483 | JGI IMG/M metagenome (GOLD analysis project Ga0068821, IMG submission 68483) | Enriched soil aggregate microbial communities from Iowa State university to study microbial drivers of carbon cycling -... | ecosystem: Environmental > Terrestrial > Soil > Agricultural land...
CATGTACACACTGACTCGCGACGATATCGAACAAGCTGCTCGCCTCGTATACCAGGTGATGCCGGCCACGGCACAGTACGCTTGGCCCTTGCTGGCTGAGCGCTTGGGGTGCACGGTATGGGTCAAGCACGAAAACCATACGCCCACAGGGGCTTTCAAGGTGCGCGGCGGCATTACCTTCATGCACTGGCTCAAGCGCATGCACCCGGATGCCCAGGGCATCGTCACCGCTACCCGCGGCAACCATGGCCAGAGCCTGGCGCTGGCGGCCAGCGCGCTGGGTTTGCGGGCGTTGATCGTCGTGCCGCAGGGGAACTCGCTGGAAAAAAACAATGCCATGGGCGGCTTTGGCGGCGAAGTGGTCGAGCATGGCCGCGACTTCGATGAGGCCCGTGAAGAGGCCGCACGCCTGGCGCGCGCCCATGGCCTCTACCTGGTGCCACCGTTCCACACCGAGCTGGTCAAGGGCGTGGCCACCTATGCCCTCGAGCTGTTCCAGGCCGCACCGGACCTGGATACCGTCTACGTGCCGATTGGCTGTGGCTCGGGGATTTGCGCGGTCATCGCCGCCCGCGATGCGTTGGGCCTGAAAACCCGGGTGGTGGGCGTGGTGTCCACTGAGGCGGCGGCTGCGAAGTTGTCCTTCGAAGCGGGTGCGATACGCGAAACCGCCTCGGCCGATACCTTTGCCGACGGCCTGGCCGTGCGCAAGCCCATTGCCGAAGCCTTTGACGTTTATGCGCAAGGTGCGGCGCGGATCGTCTCGGTCAGTGAGGCGCAGATTGCCGAGGCCATGTGCGTGTATTACACCGATACCCACAATCTCGCGGAGGGAGCAGGCGCGGCAGCCCTGGCGGCACTCATACAGGAGCGTGAAACGATGCGCGGCAAAAGAGTGGGGGTGATTCTCTCCGGGGGCAATGTCGACAGAACGGTGTATGCGCGGGTGATTGGTTGAATGGCACGGCCCCGGTGAGAAATCTGCGCACTGGACTATCATTGATGTTGTTCCCGCGAACTCCAAGGCCCAGGCCCATTGACCGGTACTGCATCCATGTCCAGGTTGAATTCGCCCTCCGATGCCACGCCGTTTCTCGTTCCGCGCGCGGTTCAGCGTACCGGTGACGCCTTTATTCCCGGGTATGACCCCAATGAGCTGGACGTTTGGGTGGTCGATACAGCCCAAGGCGTCCTGCCGATCGTTGAGTGCCGGCAGATGAGCGAAACGCTGACCAAGACCCACGCTATTCGATGTGCCCGCGGCACGCATCACCAACGATCTGCAGTCGGCACGGCAAATCGCGGATAATCGGTTCCTGGAAATCAATCCCAATGGACAATGGGCCTGGCTGGAAAACGTTGCCGGTGCGCCGATTGCCGGCGCCATTGTGGATGAACTCCTGAGCATTGGCCGACCATGAACCTTTTAGAGTTGATCTGGCCCAGGCTGCAAACGCTCACCCATCAAGAGCTCGAGCAACAGGAAGCGGGGTATCAGCAGGACGCCGCCGATATCAGGGCGGCCAACTGGGACGCCGACACCGATGCCGCGCTCGAAGAAGCGCGACGCCTCGATGATGCCGAGTCGGATCGCAGAAAAACCGCAGACGGCAAGGCCAGTATCTACCTGGCAGCCGTCACGGCACTTGCACCGGTCCTGGCCTCATTACTTCCAGGCATCTGGAGCGACAGATCGACAATCACCTACAGCATTGTTTCGCTGGCCATCTTCTTTTTGGCCACATTGTATCTGTTCAGGGCGGGCATCTGGGCATTTGAAACGCTCAAGGTATCCACCTCCAGCCGCGTCGACGCCAGCGACCTGGCAAGCATGTGGTGCAAGACCGATCCCAAGCCCGAGCTGGTGCAAAAGCTGCTGCTGGCGGTGAGGTACAACCACACCGGAACCAATCGCAAGGTGTCTTGCATAAAGATGACCCACGCTTTTCTGCTCAGGGCATTCCTGTCCTTTATCCTGTTGCTGATTGTCCAGGTCGCCTGGACACCTGTTGCTCAACTGCTGGGGCGGGTGCTTTGCACCGTCGGTTTTACCGGGTAGCCCGCCAGTCCCATCCCTGCGGCACAGTCAAACCGGCAGGCGCCGCCCGCATCGAGGCGGCGCCTGCAGATCGACGTCTACTTGCGTTTTTTCGTCGAAGGCTTTTTCAGTTCGAACATGAGCATCGAGCGTCCGGTGACCTGATACTCATCGCCGAAGGAAAAGGATTCACCAGGCTCGGGATCGGGCTGGTTGGTGTCCAGTTGCAGAATCCACTGTTGGCCCTGGGGCACCTGCGGCAGCTTGAAATTCACCACGTCGTGATGTGAATTGACGATGATCAGCAGCGACCGATCGGCGCCTTCGCGGCGGATACCGCTGGTTTGGGTGCGTCCATCCAGCAGTATGCCCATGCAGCGGTTGTTGCCGTCCTGCCACTGTTCAACTTCCATTTCATCGCCACTGGGCTGGAGCCAGGTGACATCCTTGACGCCCAGGCTTTCGTCATACTCACCGGTGAAGAACCGATTGCGACGAAGCAATGGGTGACGATCGCGCAACTCGATCAGGTAGCGGACGAATTCCTGCAGCTCGCTACTTTTCTCACTGATATTCCAGTCTATCCAGCCGATCTCGCTGTCCTGGCAGTAGGCATTGTTGCTGCCGCCCTGGGTACGGGCGAACTCGTCACCCGCCAGGAGCATGGGCGTGCCCTGTGCAAGGAACAGCGTGGCCAGGAGATTGCGCATTTGCCGATAACGCAGTTCGATGATCTCAGGGTCTTCGGTAGGCCCCTCGACACCGCAGTTCCATGACTTGTTGTCAGAGTGGCCATCGCGGTTGTCTTCGCCGTTGGCCTCGTTGTGCTTGTCGTTGTAGGAGACCAGATCGTTAAGGGTAAAGCCGTCATGCGCGGTGATGAAGTTGACCGAGGAAGCCGGCTTGCGACCACGGCGATTGAACTGCTCGCCCGAGCCGAGAAAGATTTTCGCGAAGTCGCCGAGCATTTCATCGTCGCCTTTCCAGAAGGCGCGCGCGACGTCGCGGAACTTGTCGTTCCACTCCATCCAGCCCGGTGGGAAATTGCCCACTTGATAACCACCGGGGCCACAGTCCCAGGGCTCGGCAACCAGCTTGGCCCTGGCCAGTACCGGATCCTGGCGACAGGCATCGAGAAAACCGCCACCTTCACTGAACCCTTCAGGTTCGCGACCAAGGATCGTCGCCAGGTCGAAACGGAACCCGTCCACGCCCATTTCCGAAAACCAGTATCGCAAGGAATCAGTCACCATCTGCAAAACGCAAGGGTGGCTCATGTTGAGTGTGTTGCCGGTACCGGTGTCGTTGATGTAATAGCGCGCATCGTCGGGCATCAGTCGATAGTAGCTGGCGTTGTCGATGCCTTTGAGCGACAGGGTCGGCCCCATCTCATTGCCTTCGGCAGTGTGGTTGTAGACCACGTCGAGGATGACCTCCAGCCCGGCTTTATGAAAGCGCGAGACCATGATCTTGAACTCGCCGATGGACTGTCCCGCCATGTACCTTGCATGCGGGGCAAAAAAGCCCAGGGTGTTGTAGCCCCAGAAATTGCGCAGGCCCTTTTCCAGGAGGTGGTTGTCGTCGAGGAAGTAATGCACCGGCATCAGCTCGACGGAGGTCACGCCGAGTGAGCGGATGTATTCCACCACATCGTTCTGGTGGAAGGCGGCGAAGGTGCCACGCTCGGACTCCGGTACCGATGGATGCTGTTTGCTGAAGCCGCGTACGTGGGTCTCGTAGAACACCGTATTTTCCCAGGGTACGTTGGGTTTTGCAGTGTTGCCCCAGGTAAAGGCCGGGTCGATGACCCTGCAGCGAGGCATGAACGGGGCGCTGTCACGTTCATCGAAGGACAAGTCGCCGTCTTCATGCCCGATGGTGTAGCCAAACAGTGCATCGTCCCATTTCAACTCGCCGGAGATCTGTTTGGCGTAGGGGTCGATCAACAATTTGTTGTGGTTGAAGCGATGGCCATGCTCCGGTTCATAAGGGCCATGCACCCGATAGCCATACAAGGTACCCGGCCGGGCGTCGGGAAGGTAGCCATGCCAGATCTCGTTGGTGAATTCAGGCAGGGCGATGCGCTCGATTTCTTCCTGGCCATCGGCGTCGAACAGGCACAGTTCGACCTTCGTCGCATTGGCGGAGAAAATGGCAAAGTTGACGCCCGAGCCGTCCCATGTCGCGCCCAAGGGGTAGGGCAGGCCCTCACTGACGCGGCTGGCTGGACGTGCTTGGCTTGATGCACTGTCGTTCTCTGGTTGATCCGTCATGATCAAGCGCTCCTGAGTAAGGTCTGGGTTGGTGAAGGACCTACGCGGTCTATCGATAGAAGCCCACGGCGCGTAACAGTTCAGGATATTTGCAGCGCGCCTGAGGTGTCCTGCTGCCAGGCCCCCTTTACGCATCACTCATCATTTCGTTGGAACTCCCCATGATGTTGCTTCGTCCTCTGCAGTAAGGGGGGCTGCGGCATTTCGTGGCGAACCCTGCTAACGCTTTTTTCATCCAGAAGGCGAGGGACGACATGAATACGACAGACAGCACGACCGGCAGCCAGTCAGAGAAGCCCGACTCAGGACCAGCACCGGACTTTGCACACCTCAAGGAAAACGTGACGGAGGTGCTTGGCGGCGCACGACAGCAGGCCGATGAACAGTTCGGCCAATACCGTGACACGGCGGCAGACCAGATCGAAGCACTGGCCCAAGGGGCGAAATCCTTCGTATCGGAGCTGGAAGACAAGGACAAACTGGGCATGTCCGACTACCTGGCGGACATGGCGGAGTCCATGAGCGGGCTGGCGGGAAATTTGCGCGGGAAAAGCGCGGAGCAGTTGCTTCACGATGCAGCGGAACTGGCGCGTAGCAATCCGGCCTTGTTCATTGCCGGCAGCGTTGCGCTGGGCTTCGGCCTTTCGCGGTTTCTCAAGGCCGGCGCTGCGCCCGCGGCGACAGTCGACGACGCCGACGATCCGGCGGCGGGCCATTCAATGCCTCCCTCGGGTGGTTTTGGCGCTCAACGACCTTACGAAACGTCCGTGCCCTCACGCACCGACCAAGGCCCTGGCCTGGCCACCGGCATCACGCCGGCCTCGCCCAGTGCACAGGATCATCCATCTGACTTCGTAACCACTCCCGGTTCCACATCCTTCAAAGGAGCGCTGTGATGAACAGAGATAATCCAGATCTGCCGGGCGCAAGGCCGGTGCCCGCCGCTGATCCCGATGCTTCGGTCGTCGGGCTGTTGCGGCAGCTGTCGCGCGAAGTGCCCGCGCTGTTCACCAAGGAACTGGCGTTGGCCAAGGCCGAGCTGCAAGCCAGCCTCACGACGCTCAAGGCAGGCATTGCCGCCGTCGCCGGCGGCGCTATCGTGCTGTTGGCGGGGTTCATCATCCTGTTGATGTCCGCCGTCTACGCCTTGAGCATGGTGATGGCCCCGTGGTTGGCGGCGTTGATCGTCGGTGTCGTGGTGATGATCGTGGGGTTCGCCATGCTGCAGTCCGGGAAAAAACAATTCGAACCGTCCCACTTCAAGCCTGATCGCACGCTGGACGCCTTGAACAAAGACCAGCAAGCGCTGCGGAGGAAAGTCTCATGAACAGTGAATTCGACATCGAGTCACAGAAAAGCCCAGAGACGATTGAGCGTGAAATCGATGCGCAGCGTGCAAGCATTGGCAACATAGTCGACGCGCTGGAAAGCAAGTTCACCCCGGGTCAGGTCTTTGATCAGGCATTGTCTTTCATGCAAAGCAACGGCACCACGTTCCTGAGCAACCTTGGCACCAGCGTGCGCAATAATCCGGTGCCAGCGGTGGTGACGTCGGTGGGGCTGCTGTGGCTGATGATGAGCCAGAACCGTCCGCCGACCCCTCGACCGGTCTATCGGACCGCCCCGGCGCAACACAAGCCAGGGGAGTGGACCGAAGGCCTGGCGGATGGCCTGGACAGCGCGCGCGAGCATTTGCACCAGACTGCCGATACCCTGAAAGAGGGCTACCAGTCTGTCAAAGGCAAAGCGGCTCACCTGGGCGACAACTTGGGCGCGGCCAGCGAAAACATCAGCCATGCCGTGCATGACGTCAGTGATCGCCTGGTGCGCAGTACGCAACAGATGGGCAATCAGGTCAGCCAACTGCTCAAGGAACAGCCGCTGATGGTGGCCGCTGCGGGTATCGCATTGGGCGCCATGCTGGGGGCGGCACTGCCCTCGACAGCGACAGAGCAGCGCTACATGGGCAAGACCAGCGCAGGGCTTACCGACAAGGTCAAGCAGCAGGCACGGGAGGGATTCGAGGCGGTGCGCGATACGGTGACCAAGACCACTGAGCACACCCCTGTGGAGAAGCCCGAAGGGGATCGCCCCGCAGCCGCCAGCCCGGCAGCCGCCAGTCCGGCAGCCGATCTGTCGCGTGGATTGGGCACGTCCTGAGACATCGCGTGAAAGCCGGGAGGTCAAAGGTTGACCTCCCTTTTTTTTTGGGCTTTTTTGCCTGTAGGCGCGAGCAGTCTCCGGGCGGCGTGGCGACGATGCATCTCAATTGCACCGCATGTATTCCCAAGCCCCGTGTCATCGTTGACGTCCATCGCGAGCAGGCTCGCTCCAGGAATACAAACGATAGCGGTTGAAATCGCGCCGCCGGGAAAAGTTTTAATCGATCGAACAATGACCGACGACTGGCGCGAAAGTCGCCTGATTCATACCGCGCGATGCCGCCCGTCGCGAGCCATCAATCTTTTTTTAAATTTTTGCGAGAGCAGCGCCTTCAGATGACTGTGGGCGCCGCATTCGGTCAATTGCCGAATGGGTATCGACGCCTTTGAGACCTGAGGAGATTCGTCATGTTCCTGCATAACAAACGTCTTCAATACACGGTACGCGTCGCCCAACCCAATCCCGGTCTGGCGAACCTGTTGCTTGAGCAATTCGGCGGCGCCCAGGGGGAATTAGCCGCCGCTTCCCGATACTTCACCCAGGCGCTGGCCGAAGAGGATCCTGGCAGAAAGGACCTGCTGATGGACATTGCCACCGAAGAACTCAGTCACCTTGAGATCGTCGGCTCGATCATCGTGATGCTCAACAAGGGTGCCAAGGGTCGCCTGGCCGAAGGTGTGGAAGAGGAGGGCGAACTGTACCGCGCCATCAATGGCGCCGGTAATGACTCGCACATTACCTGCCTGCTGTACGGCGCCGGTGCCCCCCTGACCAACTCCGCCGGGGTGCCCTGGTCGGCGGCCTACGTCGATACCATCGGCGAGCCCACGGCGGACATGCGCTCGAACATCGCCGCCGAGGCCCGCGCCAAGATCGTTTACGAGCGGTTGATGAACGTCACCGATGACCCTGGCGTAAAAGAGGCCCTGGGCTTTCTGATGACCCGCGAAATCGCCCACCAGCTGTCGTTCGAAAAAGCCTTGCACGCGATCCAGCCGAACTTCCCGCAAGGCAAGCTGCCGGGCATGGCCGACTTCACCAATGTGTACTTCAACTTGTCCCAGGGTGAAGGCAGCACGCGTGGGCCGTGGAACCAGGGTGACGATTGGAGTTATGTGGAGGATCCGCAGCCGGCAGTCGATGGCGGTGACGGCACCGCCAGTGTCGAGTTGAGCGCAGAAGAAGACGCCCTGTTGATGGACCTGAAGGCCCGCACGATGTCCGATCCTGATAGCGATCCAATCACCGGCGCCGATCTGGGTGCGGGTGTCCAAGGACGTGAAGAAGCTTGATGAAGGTCACCGCACGCCGTTCTGGCGTGCGGTGTTTTCATCGTAACGGCAAACGGGAGATTTCATGTCCGAACCCTCAGCGCCTGCCAGAGCCTGGTGGCACAGCCCGGTTAAAAGTGGCGGATGGATGGGCCTGTTTTTCTGGGCAACCCTGGTTGGAGTCGCCGTCCTGCTCTTTGTCAGCGGATACAGTGCCTTCACCGGTGCCAATCGGGTCAACCTGCATTTTGCATTTCTAGGCGGCCTTGGCGGCTTTGGCGCGACTGCGCTCGGCGCGGTTGTGGCGCTGGTCCTGCGGGACATCAGTGCACGCACCCAGGACACCATGCTGGGCTTTGCCGCCGGCATGATGCTCGCCGCCAGCTCGTTTTCACTCATTCTGCCGGGCATCGAAGCGGCCCGGTCCATTTGCGACAACAGACTCCTGGCGGCCTGTGTCGTGGTGTCCGGGCTGGCTTTGGGGGTGGCGCTGATGATCGGCCTGGACCGATTCGTGCCCCATGAGCATGTGCAAAGTGGACGTAAGGGGCCTGAGGCCCAGCGCTTCAATCGCGTCTGGCTGTTCGTCCTGGCGATCACCCTGCATAACTTGCCCGAAGGCATGGCCATCGGCGTCAGCTTCGCCAACGGGGACATGAAAGTGGGGCTGCCGCTGACAACGGCAATTGCCATTCAGGACATCCCCGAGGGGCTTGCCGTTGCATTGGCGTTGCGCGTGACCGGGATCTCGGCCCTGCGTGCAGTCTTGATTGCCGTTGCTTCGGGTCTGATGGAGCCGTTGGGCGCGGTGGCCGGCCTTGGCATTTCCACCAGTTTCGCCCTGGGCTACCCCGTGGCCCTGGGGCTTGCCGCCGGTGCGATGATTTTTGTCGTTTCCCATGAAGTCATCCCCGAGACCCATCGCAATGGCCACCAGACGCCGGCGACGCTGGGGCTGATGCTGGGTTTCGGGGTGATGATGTTTCTGGATACAGCCTTGGGCTGAACCAGGACGCTTGTGGCGGGGTCGGCGCCTCTTGTCGGCCGCCATGAACCTACCTCGAACCTGATTGATCCACTCAGAAATAACTTCGCAATGGCACCGTCATGAACGCCTTCAAGAACCAACTGACTCCAGCACAGGAACGAAGATTGTGCGCATTGGACGCCTGGCATCGAGCACTCGATGACATCGCGCTGCGCATGGAATCGCCCGATGCCTATCACGAAGAGCTGCTCAGGCAATCGGATGAAATGGATCGCCTGCGTATCGTCGATTGGCAGGAGTGGCGGGATTTGCGAATAACGGCGGACCAGGCTTTTTTGCGCGCAGTCGCGGGGGCGGATTATCACCGAGTACGGCACGTGAGCGCTGCCAACGTGGCGGTGGATGTTCAGGGCGATGGCAGACGGCAGTGTGAAGGGCGAGGGCGCATCGATGAACAGATGGTTGAAGTTCGGAATTGAAGAGGAATACTTCATCACTGACCTGCATACCCGGCGAATGTCCGATGAGCCTCCCGGTGCTTCGATCCAGGCGTGCCAGGCGGCGATGGGCAATTGCTTCGCGTACGAAATGTTCCAGGGCCAGATCGAAGTGGCTTCCCCTGTCTTCACCAGCATGCCGCAAGCCGAGGATTACCTGCTGACTGCCCGCACGGGATTGCAGCGTGCGCTTGAACCTCATGGCCTCGGACTGCTCTGCGCGGGGAGCCATCCCCTGGCAGACTGGCGCACGCAACAGGCCACCGCGCAAGATCATTTTCTCCAGCTGTTCGAAGACTATCAACGGGTCGCTCGACGCAGCGTGTTGTCGGGGCTGCACGTACATGTGGAGGTGCCCGGCCACGTCGATCGTATTCAGGTGATGAACGAAGTCTTGCCGTGGACGCCTTTGTTGTTGGCACTGAGCAGCTCTTCACCCTTTTGGGACGGTGCCGACAGCGGTTTCATGAGCTACCGGCAAACGGCCTGTGACGAGTGGCCGAGGATGGGCATTCCGGAGTACTTCGAGGATGAGGTTGCCTATGATGCCTACGTCGCATGGCTGCTGCGCACCGGTGCCATCAGGCAGGCCAGTGAATGCTGGTGGGGCGTGCGCCCGGCTTGCCGGTATCCGACCCTGGAACTGCGCATGACCGATGCCTGCCCGCGGCTTGAAGAGACCTTGTGCATTGCATCGCTTTTTCGGCTGCTGGTGGCCTACGCGATTGATCAGCCTCGGCCCGGGTCGGACTATTCACACGCGTCACGCTGGGTCCTCGAGGAAAACCGCTGGCGAGCAAAACGTTCTGGAATCCACGCTTCATTCATCGTTGAAGGCTACGACCGACCCTTCTCGGCCGAGCAGTGGCTGGGCCTGGCGCAGCAGATCCTGGGTGAAACGGCGTGCTCGATGCGCGTGGACAACGTCTTTGCCCAGGCCCATCGGATCCTGCGCAACGGGACCAGTGCCGACCGACAGCGCAACGTTTACCGACAAGCCCTGGGCAGCACGGGGGATATCCCTGCCGCGCTGGCGCAAGTGGTGGATCAACTGCTGATGGAAACAGGGCAAGAGCCCTGCATCAACGACGACCTGCGACGAGCGGTGTGCGAGTCGTAGGCAGACATCAGCGACGCAAAGCGTTCCCGGGAGGTGCCATGCCTGTTGCCGACGACACTGTTGAATATCTGCGCAAGCACTCATTGCTGCTGACCACGGCGGAGTCGTGCACCGCTGGCAAAATCATCACGCTGCTCTCCGAGGTCGAGGGCAGCGGCGAACTGATCGAGAGCGGCTATGTCGTCTACTCTCCCGAGGCGAAGCAGCGGCTGTTGAGGGTAAACCCCGAGACCATCGCAAGGTTCAATCTGACCAGCTGTGAAGTGGCGCGGGAAATGGCGCTGGGGGCGTTGCACGACAGCACCGCCAACGTTGCCGTGGCCACGACGGGCATTCTTGGCCCGGAGGATATTGACGGGATTCCCGCAGGTACCATTTGTTTTGCCTGGGCTTATCAGGTCGAGCGGGGGTTGGGCATCTTCAGCCAACAGCATCGCTTCATCGGTTCGCGTTGTCAGGTGCAGCAATTGGCGGCGGATCACGCATTGAAGCTGCTGCCGCATTTCCACCAACGCGTGTTGGCCGGCGAGCAAGGATAGAGACACCCTGGACGAGGCGTCCGATTGACACCGGCGTCGCGATCAAGATCTGTGCGCTACAACGAACAATCGCAGGCGCTGGCTTGTCGCGTCGCGCATCGCATCATTGGCGGCCGGTCAACCGCCGATGATGCTGGAGGCGCCTGTCAGGTCGCCAGGACTGCGCAGCTGTCATCGGTCACCGGCAAGGCAATCCGGTTATCGTCGGGTGTGAGGATGACCTTGCGGCAATCGTCTTCCTTCTTGTCGAACATCTTGTACCCCTCGGCGGCCTGCTCCAGGGACAGCCGATGGCTGATGATGACCTCGGGGGCCAGGCGACCTGTCTCGATATGATCCAGAAGCTCGGGCAGGTAGCGCTGCACATGGGTCTGTCCCATCTTGAAGGTCAGTCCTTTGTCGAAGGCGTCGCCGAACAGGAAGCCATGGATGAACCCGGAATACACGCCTGGCACGCTCACGACCCCACCGCGCCTTACCGCAGCAATGCACTGACGCAACGCCTTGCCGCTGCTGCCTTCGAGCTTGAGGGTGGCCAGCACGGTCTCTGTGGTGCTGCCCTTGGCTTCGAAGCCCACCGCATCCACCACGCCATCCACGCCACGCATGCCCTGGGTCTGGCGAATGATCGTGTCTGCCGGGTCATCGTCGTCATCGAAATTGATCGGTATCACGCCATAGGTCTTTTGTGCGTAAGCCAGGCGATAGGGGTGGTGATCGACCATGAAAATCTGCTCGGCACCGAGCATCCTGGCGCACGCCGCACTCAACAGACCGACAGGGCCTGCGCCATAGATGGCGATGCTGGAACCCTTGCCTATTGCGGTGTTCGTTACCGCCTGGTAGGCGGTAGGCAGAATGTCGGAAAGGAACAGCACCTTCTCGTCGGACAGGGTGCCCGGCACCTTGAACGGCCCGGTGTTGGCCTTGGGAACACGCACATATTCCGCTTGCCCGCCAGGTACGCCGCCATACATGTGGCTGAAACCGAACAGCGCGGCGCCCGAGGGGATGGCTTTCTTGTTCAGGATCGCGCCACGCCCGGTGTTGGTGGTCTCACACGCGGCGAACAGATCCATCTGGCAGAAAAAGCAGCTGCCGCAAGCGATGACGAAAGGGATCACCACACGGTCGCCGGGCTGCACCGCAGTGACGGCCGAGCCCGCTTCCTCGACGATACCCATGAACTCATGACCGAAGATATCGCCATGCTCGACGGTCGGGATCTTCCCGCGATACAGATGCAGGTCGGAACCACAAATGGCAGTGGCCGTGACCCGCAGAATGATGTCGTCGCTGTCCTCGATCACCGGATCCGGGACGGTGTCGACTTTTACGCTATGCGCGCCGTGATAGGTGAGTGCTCTCATGACGTCCTGCCTCTCGTTCACTTGGTGGTAAGTGGGAGAGGAGCAATGAAAGTGGTTAGTTCACAGAGATGACGCCGGGACGTGACTAGCGGTCTGCGTGCTCGAGG
>Ga0068821_100408_pt1 | contig 12289 bp, 10 predicted proteins | sample Hof3ISUMetaT_19_FD_68483 | JGI IMG/M metagenome (GOLD analysis project Ga0068821, IMG submission 68483) | Enriched soil aggregate microbial communities from Iowa State university to study microbial drivers of carbon cycling -... | ecosystem: Environmental > Terrestrial > Soil > Agricultural land...
CTCAACTATGGCAGCGAAGAACAGAAACAGACCTGGCTGGCGGATCTGGCCAGCGGCGCGGTGATCGGCTGCTTCTGCCTGACTGAGCCCCAGGCCGGCTCCGAAGCCCACAACCTGCGCACCCGCGCCGAACTGCGCGACGGGCAATGGGTGATCAACGGCGCCAAGCAATTTGTCAGCAACGGCAAGCGGGCGAAGCTGGCGATCGTGTTTGCGGTGACCGATCCGGATCTGGGCAAGCGTGGCATCTCGGCGTTTCTGGTGCCAACCGATACGCCGGGGTTCATCGTTGATCGCACCGAACACAAAATGGGCATCCGCGCTTCCGATACCTGCGCCGTGACGCTGAACAATTGCAGCATTCCTGAAGCCAATCTGCTGGGTGAACGCGGTAAAGGTTTGGCGATTGCCCTTTCCAACCTGGAAGGCGGACGCATCGGTATTGCCGCGCAAGCATTGGGCATCGCCCGTGCGGCGTTCGAGGCGGCGTTGGGTTACGCCCGTGATCGGGTGCAGTTCGGCAAGGCCATCGTCGAGCACCAGAGCATCGCCAACCTGCTGGCGGACATGCAGATGCAGATCAACGCGGCCCGCTTGATGATCCTGCACGCGGCGCGGCTGCGCACGGCGGGCAAGCCGTGTCTGTCGGAGGCTTCGCAGGCCAAGCTGTTTGCGTCGGAGATGGCTGAAAAGGTGTGTTCGTCAGCGATTCAGATTCATGGCGGGTATGGGTATCTGGAGGATTACCCGGTTGAGAAGTACTACCGGGATGCGCGGATCACCCAGATTTATGAGGGGTCGAGCGAGATACAGCGGATGGTGATTGCTCGGGAGTTGAAGAACTATCAGCTCTAAAAGCATCGCCAGCAGGCTGGCTGCCACAGGGATTTGTGTAATCACAGATCCAATGTGGGAGCCAGCCTGCTGGCGATGGAAGCGCCGCGTTATTTGCCCTGGAACTCGGCAGGCCGCTTGGCCACAAACGCCGCCATCCCTTCCTTCTGATCCTGCGTCGCAAACGCCGCATGGAACACCCGACGCTCGAAGCGCACGCCCTCAGTCAGGTTCACTTCGAATGCACGATTCACGCTTTCCTTGACCATCATCGCAATCGGCAGCGATTTGCTGGCGATCACTGCAGCGACTTTCAGCGCTTCGTCCAGCAACTCGGCACTCGGCACGATCCGCGCGACGATGCCGCAGCGCTCGGCTTCCACCGCGTCGATCATGCGGCCGCTCAGGCACATTTCCATGGCCTTGGCCTTGCCCACCGCACGGGTCAGACGCTGGGTGCCGCCCATGCCCGGCAGCACGCCGAGGTTGATTTCCGGCTGGCCGAATTTGGCGTTGTCGCCGGCCAGAATGAAGTCGCACATCAGCGCCAGTTCACAGCCACCGCCGAGGGCAAAACCATTGACGGCGGCGATGATCGGCTTGCGCCGGTTGGCCACGCGATCGCTGTCGCTGAACAGGTCGTCCATGTAGATCTGCGGGTAGGTCAGATCAGCCATTTCCTTGATGTCGGCGCCGGCAGCAAAGGCTTTGGTCGAGCCGGTGATGACGATGCAGCCAATGTTCGCGTCGGCTTCAAAACCATCGAGCGCGCGGTTCACTTCGCTGACCAGTTGCGCGTTGAGGGCATTCAGCGCCTGCGGGCGATTGAGGGTGATCAGGCCGACGCGGCCATGGGTTTCCAGCAAAATCGTTTCGTAACTCATGTGCAGATTCCTTCTCAAAGATTGCGCGAAATGACCATGCGCTGAATGTCGCTGGTGCCTTCGTAGATCTGGCAGACCCGCACGTCGCGGTAGATGCGCTCCAGCGGGAAGTCGCTGAGGTAACCGTAACCGCCGAGGGTTTGCAATGCCATGGAGCAGACCTTCTCGGCCATTTCCGAGGCGAACAGCTTGGCCATCGACGCTTCGACCAACGCCGGCTGACCGCTGTCACGCAGGGCGGCGGCGTAATGCACCATCTGCCGCGCCACGGCGATCTGGGTGGCCATGTCCGCCAGACGGAAGGCCACGGCCTGATGCTCGATGATCGGCTTGCCGAAGGTGTCGCGTTCGCGGGCGTAATCGCGCGCCGCTTCGAACGCGGCGCGGGCCATGCCCACCGATTGCGAAGCGATACCGACACGGCCGCCTTCGAGGTTGGCCAGGGCGATCTTGTAGCCCTCGCCCTCCTCGCCCAACCGGTTGGCCACCGGCACTTTCACGTCTTCGAACAGAATCTGGCAGGTGTCCGAGGCGTGCTGGCCGAGCTTGTCTTCGATGCGGGCAACTTTGTAGCCCGGCGAGTCGGTCGGCACGATGAAGGCGCTGATCCCGCGCTTGCCGGCACTCGGATCGGTGACCGCAAACACGATCACGATCCCGGCGTTCTGCCCGGAGGTGATGAACTGTTTGCAGCCGTTGAGCACGTATTGATCGCCTTCCAGCCGAGCGCGGGTTTTCAGGCTGCTGGCGTCGGAACCGGCCTGGGGCTCGGTCAACGCGAACGCACCGAGCATCTCGCCGCTGGCCAGCGGTTTGAGGAAACGTTCGCGCTGGTCGTCGTTGCCGAACTTGAGGATCGGCACGCAACCCACCGAATTGTGCACGCTCATGATGGTCGAGCAGGCGCCGTCGCCGGCGGCGATTTCTTCCAGGGCCATGGCGTAGGCCAGATAACCGGTGTCGCAACCGCCCCACTGCTCCGGCACCAGCATGCCGAAGAAGCCCAGCCCGGCCATTTCGCCGATGGCTTCTTTCGGGAAGCGGTGCTCGCGATCCCACTCGGCGGCGAACGGTTTGAGCCGTTCCTCGGCAAACTGCCGGGCCATGTCGCGGATTTGTTGTTGGTCGTCATTGGGAATCATGGCAAATCCTTAAAACATAAAACCTGTGGGAGCCAGCCTGCTGGCGATTGAAGTCTGTCAGTCAATATTTGCTTGTATGACACACCGCTATCGCCAGCAGGCTGGCTCCCACAAGGGATTTGGTGTTTACCTCAGTTGAGGCACTCGACCGCCATCGCCGTGGCTTCGCCGCCGCCAATGCAGATCGCCGCGACGCCGCGTTTCAGGCCTTTCTGGCGCAGGGCCGAGAGCAAGGTCACCACAATCCGCGCGCCGGACGCACCGATCGGGTGGCCGAGGGCGCAGGCGCCGCCGTGGATGTTGAGCTTGTCGTGAGGAATTTCCAGGTGGGTCATCGCCGCCATGCCGACCACGGCGAAGGCTTCGTTGACCTCGAACAGATCGACCTGATCCAGCGACCAGCCGGTTTTCTTCATCAGCTTCTTGATCGCCCCAATCGGCGCCACCGGGAACAGGCCCGGGGTGTCGGCAAACGCGGCGTGGCCGTGAATCACCGCCAGCGGTTTCAGACCCTGTTTCTGCGCTTGCGACTGACGCATCAGCACCAGCGCAGCGGCGCCGTCGGAAATCGAGCTGGAGTTGGCCGCAGTTACCGTACCGCCCTCGCGGAACGCCGGTTTCAGCGAAGCGATCTTGTCCAGTTTGGCCTTCGGTGGCTGCTCGTCGTTGCTGATCACAACCTGTTCTTTGCCAACGGTCACGGTCAGTGGAACGATTTCGGCCTTGAAGCTGCCGTCCTTGATCGCCTGCTGGGCGCGGGTGGTCGAGGCGATGGCGAAAGCGTCCTGAGCCTCGCGGCTGAAGCCGTTGGTTTCAGCGCAATCCTCGGCGAAGGTGCCCATCAGGCGGCCCTTGTCGTAGGCGTCTTCGAGGCCGTCGAGGAACATCGAATCCAGCACCCGGCCGTGGCCCATGCGGTAACCGGCGCGAGCGCGGTCCAGCAGGTACGGCGCGTTGGACATGCTTTCCATGCCGCCGGCGATCACCACATCGGCACTGCCGGCCAGCAGCATGTCGTGAGCCAGAATGGTGGTCTCCATGCCCGAGCCGCACATCTTGTTGACCGTGGTGCAGCGGGTGGATTTGTCCAGCCCGGCGCCCAGCGCAGCCTGACGCGCAGGCGCCTGACCGAGACCGGCCGGCAATACGCAGCCGAACAGCACTTCATCGACCGCATCGGCGGCGACACCGGCGCGTTCAACCGCCGCCTTGATTGCTGCTGCGCCGAGTTGCGGCGCAGTCAGGCTTTTCAGTTCGCCCTGGAAACCGCCCATCGGGGTGCGGACGGCGCTGACGATGACAATCGGATCATTGGAGATAGTCATGGGAAATCCTCCTTACTTGGCGGCCATGCGCAAGGCACCGTCGAGACGGATCACCTCACCGTTGAGCATGCTGTTTTCAATGATATGCCGCACCAGCGCGGCGTATTCGGCAGGTTTGCCCAGACGCGGCGGGAACGGCACGCCGGCGGCCAGCGAGTCGCGCACTTCCGGGGTCATGCCGGCCATCATCGGGGTTTCGAAAATGCCCGGGGCGATGGTCATCACGCGAATGCCGAAGCGCGCCAGCTCACGGGCCGCAGGCAGGGTCAGGCTGGCGATGGCGCCTTTGGATGCAGAGTACGCCGCCTGGCCAATCTGGCCGTCGAACGCCGCAACCGACGCGGTGTTGATGATCACACCACGCTCGCCGTCGGCGTTGGCTTCGCTTTCGGCAATCGCTGCCGCTGCCAGACGCAGCATGTTGAAGCTGCCGATCAGGTTGACGTTGATCACCTGAGCGAAGCTGGACAAGGCGTGCGGGCCGTTCTTGCCGAGGATCTTCTCACCGCGAACGATGCCGGCGCAGTTCACCAGCCCGTTGAGGCTGCCAAAGGCTTTGACAGTCGCCTGCACGGCGGCTTCGGCGGCAGCTTCGTTGCTGATGTCGGCCACCACGCTTTGCGCGCCGAGGCGCCGGGCCTGGGCAGCGACGGCGTCGGCGTTCATGTCCACCAGCATCACTTTGCCGCCGGCGTTCACCAGCAATTCAGCGGTAGCGGCACCCAGGCCGGACGCGCCGCCGGTGACGATAAAAACCTTGTTCTCGATCTGCATGACTGACTTCCTGATTCAAGCTGAAACGTTGTGCGCCGCGGCCTCTTGAGCCTTGGCTATTTCCTGGTTGCGCAAGATAAAGCGCTGCAATTTGCCGCTCGGGGTTTTCGGCAACTCGCTGACAAATTCGATTTCACGGGGGTACGAATGCGCGGCCAGACGCTTGCGCACGTGTAGGCGCAGTTCTTCGGCAAGCGCCGGTTCCGCGCGGTATTGCGGGTTGAGCACGACGAAGGCTTTGACCAGCTCGGTGCGCTCTGGGTCGGGCTTGCCGACCACTGCGGCTTCAACCACGGCAGGGTGTTCGATCAATGCGCTTTCCACGTCGAATGGGCCGACCCGGTAGCCGGAAGTGGTGATCACGTCATCGCTGCGGCCGACGAAGCTGATGCTGCCGTCCGGGTTCCACTCGACGGTGTCGCCGCTCAGGTAGTAATCGCCGACGAAGGCCTTGGTCGGCACGCCTTCATAGCCGGCGAACCAGCACATCGGCGACTGAGTGCGGTCGATGGCGAGGATGCCGGGCTGGCCGACGCCGAGTTCATTGTTCTGCTCGTCGAGCACCACGATGCGATGGCCCGGCGAAGCGAAACCGGCGGCACCGAGGTGGATCGGGTGTTCGAGGCCGTGGTGGTTGCACAGGACCATGCCCAGTTCGGTCTGGCCGTAGTGGTCGTGAATGACCACGCCGAGGTTGTCGGCAAACCAGCGGATAACTTCCGGATTCAACGGCTCGCCGGCGCTGCTGACGATGCGCAGCTTGCCCTTGATCGACTTGGCGAACTCGTCGCCGCCGGCAATCAGCAGGCGATACGCGGTGGGCGAACCGGTGAGGTTGGTGATGCCGTACTTGTTGATCACCCGGCAGGTACTTTCGAGGGTGAACGGGCCATCGTAGAACGTGATCGGGTGGCCCATCGACAACGGGCCGGTGACACCGAAATAAATGCCGTAGGCCCAGCCTGGATCGGCGACGTTCCAGAACGCATCTTCCGGGCGCAGGTCGACGGCATCGCGGGTGTAACTCTGGAACGCGACGATGGCTTTGAGCGGCACCGACAGTGCTTTCGACGGGCCGGTGGTGCCCGAGGTGAACATCAGCAGGAACGGCTCTTCGCCGGTCAGCATCACCGGTTCACAAACATTGGAGTGGTTGGGCAACTCGGCCCAGAAACTGAAATCGCCACGGACAATGCCCTGGCCTTTCGGGCCGCCGACAGTGACCAGCGTCGGGCAATCGGCGACTTCGCTGAGTTTCGGCCGGTTGGCGGCATCGGCGACCACCACTTTGGCGCCGGAGCTGTTCAGGCGATGTTCGAGGGCTTTGGGGCCAAACGCGGTGAACAGCGGTTGATACACCGCGCCGATGCGCCAGGTGGCGAACACGGTGATCAGCAATTCGATATTGCGCGGCAGCAGGCCGGCGACCTTGTCGCCCTTCTGCACGCCCTGGGCGAGAAGGAAATTGGCGAAACGCGCGGCTTTGTCCTGCAGGTCGCTGAAGGTGTACGTCGCACTGGTGCCATCGCGGCCTTCCCAGAACAGGGCGATGCGCCCCGGCAAGGCGTGGCGGTCACAACATTCGACGCAAGCGTTGAGCGCCTCGAGCGTGCCGCTGAGCGCGGCGTCCACGGTGTGCTGATAATCAAACTGTGCGGTGGCAGACAAGTAATCGCGCATTGCCAGAATCCCTCTGTTCTTATTAGGTTGGGGAACCGTAAACAACAGAGGAATACTCGCGCCGCACGCCGGCTGCGGCAATGGTCAAAGCCCTCAAAGTGGATGACTGGTTTGGCCAAGATTCCGGACTTTGATCGCTCCCACGCCGAGCGTGGGAACGAGAATCAACGGAGGGAGGTGTGGGTCAGGACGCTTCGTTGAGGATCAAGCTGCGATAGTGCCCAGGATTAGTCCCCGACCACTTGCGAAACGCCTTGTAGAACGAGCTCGCATCGGCAAACCCCAGCCGCGTGGCGATGTCGGCAAAACTGATCGAAGGCTCCGCCAGCCAGGTAATCGCCAGCTCCTTGCGCACGCTGTCCTTCAAACCCTGATAGGTGTGCCCTTCTTCCGCCAGACGTCGGCGCAGGGTCGAGGCCGACATGCACAGTTGCTGGGCCAGTGCGTCGGTTTCCGGCCACTGTTCGGCGGGCAGTTGCCGCAGATCCTGCTTGATCCGGCTGGCGAGGCTTTCCGGGTCGCGGTACTTCACCAGAATGTTGGCCGGGGCATGGGCCAGAAAGCGCTTCAACTCCTCAGCGCTGCGCTTGATCGGCAGATCCAGCACGTCAGCGGCGAAGATCATCCGCGTGCGCGGCCGATCAAAACGCAGGTTTTCCGAGAACATCACCCGATAGTCATCACAGAAATCCGGCGCCGGGCAGCGCAGCTCGATGGCAAGGATCGGAATCCGCCGCCCCGCCAGCCAGCACGCCACGCCGTGGACGATCATCCAGTAAGTGAAATAGGTGAAGGCGCGACGCGGTTCCGGATCGTCTTCCAGCAGCACGATCTCCGCCAGACTCTGCTGGTGCACCAGTTGCGCCGGCAGGCGTTCAAGCATCAACGACAGGAAATTCAAACCGCTGCTCAGCCCGGCCGCCAGGTTCGGCTGGGCCATTGCGCTGCGGCAGAGGAATTCGAGGCTGCCGGATTTCAGCTTGCGCGGGTCCATGCCGAAGAACTCGTCATCGCCGCGCCGCGCCAACAGGCGCCACAACCGCGCGTACTGGCTGGCCGGCACACGGGCGTCATCGGTGGGCAGCAACGCCGGATCGATCCCGACCTTGCTCAAGACTTCTTCCGTGGCCACGCCCGGGGCACAACTTTGCAGCAGTGCTTCGCGCACCAGTTGAATGGCGATGGTGTCTTTTTCCGACATGGAACGCGCGCAATCCTGTTGTTGTTCGAGTGGCGGGCATCTTAGCGCAGCTGGCTGGGCGGCGTGGATGTTCAGACTCGTTCAGCTGAGGTTCAGCTAAATGTCAATGAATGCCATGTGAGAATGACTTTCATTATGTTACAACTTGTAACCTCATTTCGTTACACAGTGACCGCCGAATGCTCGTTCCCTTTTTGATCATGTTGCGCGAAGGCATCGAAGCCGCGCTGATCGTTGGCATCATCGCCAGCTACCTGCAACAGACCGGCCGTGGCCAGTGGATGCCGGCGGTGTGGATCGGGGTGTTTCTCGCTGCTGCGCTGGCGTTGCTGGTCGGTGGTGGCCTGGAGCTGGTCAGTGCCGAATTCCCGCAAAAGCAGCAGGAACTGTTCGAAGGCGTGGTCGGGCTGGTGGCCGTGGGCATTCTCAGTTCGATGGTGTTCTGGATGCGCAAGGTGGCGCGTTCGATCAAGCATTCACTGCAAGCCTCCCTCGATCATGCGCTGACCGCGTCGAAGCATCAGGTCATCGCGCTGATCGCCATGGTGTTTTTCGCCGTGGCACGGGAAGGCCTGGAAACCGTGTTCTTCCTGCTCGCCGTGTTCCAGCAGAGCGAAGGCCCGGCCGCGCCGATCGGCGCCCTGCTCGGCCTGATTCTGGCGATCGTCGTCGGCTTCCTGATCTACAGCGGCAGCATGCGTTTGAATCTATCGGCGTTCTTCCGCTGGACCGGGCTGTTCATCCTCGTGGTCGCCGCCGGGATTCTCGCCAACTCGGTGCAGGCCCTGCATGAAGCCGGGGTGTGGAACCACCTGCAAACCGTGCTCTTCGACTTCAGCACGACGCTGCCGATGGACGGCCCGCTGGGCTCGGTGCTGGCCGGCATGTTTGGTTATCAGGATGCACCGACCGTCAGCACCCTCGGCGCGTACCTGATTTATCTGCTGGTGGCGCTGGTCATGTTCTTCATGCCGGCACCCAAACCCGCTGCCCAATCGTCTTCCGTTTCCAGCCAATAAGGGCCTTCATGTCAAAGCCTAATATTCCTCTGGCCTCCCCTCCCCGTGCCTTGCGCTGGGCGGTGGCCGGTTCGGTGGTCGTGATGATCGCCGCCGGTGGCCTGTTCTACTACGCCTCGAAACTGGCCGCCGCCAAACGTCAGCACAACCGTGACGAAGTGGTGGTCAACATCCATCCGCACAGTTGCGAACCGAACACCCTGACGGTGCCGGCCGGCCGCGCCAGTTTCCGCATCGTCAATCGCTCCGACCGGGCGGTGGAGTGGGAAATTCTCGACGGCGTGCTGGTGATCGAAGAGCGCGAGAACATCGCGCCGGGCCTGAGCCAGGTGATCAACGCCAACCTGCAACCCGGCGACTACGCCATCACCTGCGGCCTGCTGAGCAACCCGCGCGGCACCCTGCACGTGACGCCGACCGCCGCTTCGGATGCCGCCGCCAAGGCCAAGCCGTCGATGGTTGCCTTCGTCGGGCCGCTGTCGGAGTTCCGTGTCTACCTGGCCAGCCAGGGCAGCGCGCTGATCAAAGCCGTGACGGCGCTGAATCAAGCCATCGACAGCGGCGATCTGGCCCAGGCCCAGGCGTTGTATTTGCCGGCCCGCGCCGCGTACCAGCGTCTGGCCCCGGCCGCACAACGCCTGGCGGAACTGGACAACAGCATCAACGCCCGCGCCGATTACTTCGAAAAACGCGAGCTGGATCCGGCCTTCGTCGGTTTCCACCGCCTCGAATACGCGCTGTTCCAGCAACGCAAACTCGACGGGCTGACACCGATTGCCCAGGGCTTGCTCGACAACGTCACCACGCTGAAACAGCAACTGCTGGCCCAGTCGCTGCCACCGGAGCAGCTGGTGGAAATCGTCGTGCGCAACCTCAACACCCTCGCCGACGTGCGCGCCGCCAGCGGCGAAGAGGAACGCTACAGCCACAGCGATCTCAACGGCTTCGCGGCCAATCAGGAAACCGCGCAGAAAGTCGTCGAACTGCTGCGCCCGCTGCTGAGCAAATCCGCCGCCGACCTGCTGCCGAAAATCGACAGCGCACTGGCTGATTTCGATACCAAGCTGAACGGCTTCAAGGTCAAGGACGGCTACGCCAGTTACGACACCGTCAACGGTGAGCAACGCAAGCAGATCGCCGACAAGGCCAAGGCCCTGGCCGACGCCCTCGACGCCATTGATCCCGCCCTCGGCCTCTCCGGCCTGTAAGCAGAAGACGAATACCGATGAACGATTCCGAACACTTCAACCTGCAACGTCGCCGCGTACTGATGGGCATGGGCGCCGCCGGCGTCGCACTGGCCGGTACTGCCCTGAGCTGCCCGGCAATGGCCGCCGCCCCTGCGCAAGTCACCGAAGCGCCGAGCAGCGACAAGACCCAGGATCACCACGATTTCCATGGCGTGCACCAGACTGGCATCGTCACCCCGCGTCCGGCGGCCGGCATGCTGGTGTCGTTCGATGTGCTGGCCAGCGACCGTGAAGACCTGGAGCGGCTGTTCCGCACCCTCAACGAGCGCATCTCATTCCTGATGAAGGGCGGCCCGGTGGCGCAGATCGATCCGAAGTTGCCGCCGCCGGATTCCGGAATCCTCGGCCCGGTGGTGACGCCGGACAACCTGACCATCACCGTGTCCGTCGGCGAATCGTTGTTCGATGAGCGCTTCGGCCTCGCGTCCGCCAAACCCAAGCGTCTGGTGCGCATGGTCGGTTTCCCCAACGATGCGCTGGAAGCCGATTGCTGCCACGGCGACCTGAGCCTGCAGTTCTGCTCCAACACCGCCGACACCAACATCCACGCCCTGCGCGACATCGTGAAGAACCTGCCGGACCTGCTGCTGGTGCGCTGGAAACAGGAAGGCAGCGTGCCGCCGCAAGCCCCGGCCAAGCCCGGTGTGCCGGCGCAATCGGCGCGTAATTTCCTGGGTTTCCGCGACGGTTCGGCCAACCCGGATTCCAACGACGGCAAAGCCATGGACCGCATCGTCTGGGTGCAACCGGGCAGTGATGAACCGGCCTGGGCCACCCACGGCAGTTATCAGGCGGTGCGGATCATCCGCAACTTCGTCGAACGCTGGGACCGCACGCCGTTGCAGGAACAGGAAAGCATCATCGGCCGAGTCAAAACCACCGGTGCGCCGATGGGCGCCAGCCATGAGACCGAAGTCCCGGATTACAGCAAGGATCCGGAAGGCAAGCTGACCAAGCTCGACGCGCACATTCGCCTGGCCAATCCGCGCACCGCCGCAAGTCAGGCCAATCTGATCCTGCGCCGGCCGTTCAACTACTCCAACGGCGTGAACAAGAACGGCCAGCTCGACATGGGCCTTTTGTTCATTTGCTATCAGGCGGATCTGGAAAAAGGCTTCATCACCGTGCAGACCCGTCTCAACGGCGAACCGCTGGAGGAATACCTCAAGCCCGTCGGCGGCGGTTACTTCTTCACCCTGCCGGGTGTCACGGGCGACAAGGACTTCATCGGTCGCTCGCTGCTCAACGCTACTCAACCAAAAACAACTGCATAGCATTCAACAGGAGCCGCCCCCATGAAAAAGACGCCACTCGCGTTATTGCTGACCCTTGGTTTGCTCAACACCCCGCTGTCGGCGTTGGCCGCGACCGCGCCTCTGGATCTGGTGGGGCCGGTGTCGGACTACAAGATCTACGTCACCGAACAATTGGATGAACTGGCCAGCCACACTCAGCAGTTCACCGACGCGGTGAAAAAAGGCGACCTGGCCACCGCGCAGAAGCTCTACGCACCGACCCGCGTTTATTACGAGTCGATCGAGCCGATCGCCGAGCTGTTCAGTGACCTCGACGCGTCCATCGACTCCCGCGTCGACGACCACGAGCAAGGCGTGAAAGCCGAAGACTTCACCGGTTTCCACCGCATCGAGTACTCGCTGTTCTCGGAAAAGAGCACCAAGGATCTCGACGCCCTTGCTGATGGCCTGAACAAGGACGTGAAGGACCTGCAAACCCGCGTCGCCGGCCTGACCTTCCCGCCGGAAAAAGTCGTTGGCGGCGCCGCTGCACTGCTCGAAGAAGTTGCCGCCACCAAGATCTCCGGTGAAGAAGACCGTTACAGCCACACCGACCTCTACGACTTCCAGGGCAATATCGACGGCGCGAAGAAAATCGTCGACCTGTTCCGTCCGCAGATCGAGAAACAGGACAAAGCCTTCGTCGCCAAAGTCGACAAGAACTTCGCCACCGTGGACAAGATCCTGGCCAAGTACAAGACCAGGGACGGTGGTTTCGAGACTTACGATAAGGTGAAGGACAACGACCGCAAGGCGCTGGTCGGCCCGGTCAATACCCTGGCGGAAGACCTTTCCACATTGCGTGGGAAATTGGGTTTGAACTGAGACGTGTAGCGCCTGTTCTACCCCTTTCGCGAGCAAGCCCGCTCCCACACTGGATCTTCG
>Ga0068821_105729_pt1 | contig 12284 bp, 12 predicted proteins | sample Hof3ISUMetaT_19_FD_68483 | JGI IMG/M metagenome (GOLD analysis project Ga0068821, IMG submission 68483) | Enriched soil aggregate microbial communities from Iowa State university to study microbial drivers of carbon cycling -... | ecosystem: Environmental > Terrestrial > Soil > Agricultural land...
CGGCGACATCCTCTTCGAGCTCGATCCGCAGCCGCTGCAAATCGCCGTCGACCGGGCCCGCGCCGATCTGGAAAACACCCGGCGCACGGTCGGCGCCAGCACCGCGGGCATCGCTTCGGCACAGGCGTCGTTGCGGGCCGCGCAAGCCAATGAACTCAAAACGCGCCAGGACAATCGACGGCTGGAAGGCTTGTACAAAGAAGATCCGGGCACGGTTTCGGTTCGGCTGCTGGAAGTGTCCCGGGCCAATCACGAGGCCGCTGTCAGTCAGGTCGCCGCCGCTCGGGCCGAAGTACTGCGCGCCCAGGAGCAGGAAGGCGGCAACACCGACACCAACGCCAAACTGCTCAGCGCCGCCGCCACGCTGGCCAAGGCCGAACTCGATCTGGCCAACACCCGCATTGGTGCGCGTTCGGCGGGCCTGATCACCGACCTGCGCACCGATGTCGGCCAGTTCGCCGCTGCCGGCAGTCCGGTGATGACGCTGATCACGATCCAGGACGTGTGGGTCAGCGCCGACCTCACCGAGAACAACCTCGGCCGGATCAAGCCCGGCACGCCGGTGTCGATCATCCTCGACGCCCTGCCCGGCGAAGTCCTCGATGGCCGGGTGCGCAGCGTCGGTTATGGCGTCAGCGTCGGCCAGACACCGCCGCCCGGCACCCTGCCGACGATCCAGAACAGCCGCGACTGGCTGCGTCCGGCCCAGCGTTTTCCGGTGATCATCGAGTTCAGCGAAGAGGCGAAAAAGCGCCTGTTCGAGAGTCGTTCGATTCGCGCGGGCGGGCAGGCGGAAGTCATGGCGTTTCCGAGCGAGGGCAATCTGCTCAATCCACTCGGGCGGATGTTTGTCTGGTTGATGAGCTGGCTATCGTATGCCTACTGAGCGCAGCGTTCCGGCGCAACGTGCCTTGCGCCTGGCTTGCGGCACGGCGTTGTGTACCGCCGCCAGTTACGGCCTCGCCTTGCCGCTGTCGTTTTTGTCGCCGGTGCTCGCGGTGTTGCTGCTGGCCAGCATGCCCCGGCCATTGCCAGTCAAAATGGCGCTGGTGCTGACATTGGTCGCGGCGTTCACCACCAGTCTCGGGCTGTTGCTGGTGCCGTTGCTGCGTTATTACCCGGTGTGCGGCGTGCTGCTGATCGGTGTCGGTCTGTTTCTGGTGTTCACCTACGGCTTGCGCGGCGGCAATGTGCTGATCATGACGTTTCTGGTGATCGGCATGACCATGATCTCCGCCGCCGGTTTTGCCTCATTCGAACTGGCAATGGCGGTGATCGGCGCGCTGGTCAAAGGCTTGTTGCTGGCCGTCGTCATCGTTGGCCTGAGCCATGTCCTGTTCCCGGAACCGGCCAACAGCCCCGCGCCACGACCCGCTCCCGCCCTGCCCGCCGAAGACCTGCCTCGCGTAGCGATGCGCGCAACATTGATCGTGCTGCCGACCTTCCTGCTGGTGCTGATCGACCCGGCCAGCTACCTGCCGATCATCCTCAAAGCCGTCAGCCTCGGCCAGCAGAGCACCACCACCCGCACCCACCACGCCGGGCGCGAATTGCTCGGCTCGACCTTATTGGGCGGGTTGCTGGCGGTGCTGTTCTGGTGCGCGTTAAGCCTTTTCGTGCACCTGTGGATGTTCTTTCTGTGGATGCTGCTGTTCGGGCTGTTGGTGGCGCGCAAACTCTATCGACTGCACCCGACGCAGCTCACGCCGGGGTTCTGGCTCAACACCCTGATCACCATGATCATCCTGCTCGGTCAGTCCGTTGAGGACAGCGCGGCGGGCAAGGACGTCTACACCGCGTTCGCGGTGCGCATGGGGTTGTTCATTCTGGTGACGCTCTACAGCGGCGTGATGATGCACCTGCTCGTCGCGCACCGGGAAAGCCGTCAGGGCGTGACCTGATAACCCCGCCCCTGCAGGCAACCGGCGTAGGCGCTTGAACTGGCTGAAGCATCGGTCCGCCGCTGCTCGCGCCGATCCTGCCGCTGCCGCGCACCGCCAACCACCGCACCCGCCGCAGCCGTCTCTTTGGCGCGGTTCTGGCGGTAATCCTGCTTGCGGTCATCGTCCACGGCTTCGTAAAACTCGTCGTGCTGACGCCCGCGCACTTCAGCGGCAGTAGCGCCGGCCGCCGCACCCACGGCAGCGCCCTTCAGCCGACCACCGGCCTGGGGTGTCGACGTGGTTGAGGTGGACGCGATGGAATGGCAATCGTTGATGTCGATCTGGGTTTGCTGGGAAGTCTGGCCCTTGAGCGGGACGACGGATTCAGCGCTGGCCTGTGTGGCGCACAGGCACGCTGCGATGAACAGTGAATGACGGAACATGATGACCTCCGACGCGGCGGGGTTGCCTGGGGGGCGGGGTAATCTGGGAGTGTAGTTCACGGGGCGCAATGCCCGTATTCAAGCGTCCTCCCGCACCCGCCGAACCTGCACCAGCAACGCCGGTGCAAAGTGCAACACCACCATTCGCGCCAGATGGTGAGTGAGGATAAACACCACATTCAGCCCGCCGGCGAACGCCACAATCGCAATGGTTTCGATGGCCCCCGGCATGTAGGCGAGCCACAGCGACAACCCATCGCTGCCCAGCAACCGTGCCGCTGCCAATGCAAAAATCGCCGCGACCAGAATCATCAAACCCACCGACACCAGCGCCGTGCGGCCATGACGTCCCAGTTCCGCGAGGCCGAGACCCTGAAAACGGGAGCCGATCCGCACACCGAGAATCAGCGCCGCCAGATTCAGGCTCCAGTCCGGCATGTGAAAGCCCTGCAGCCATCCTGATTTCACGAACGCGGCGGTGATGATGATTGCCGTCAGCATGAACGGCGCCGGCACGCCAACGGCCAGCAGCAAACGCCCGACCACCACGCTCAAACCGATCACTGCCAGCACGGTCAACGCCATGCCCGTCGACAGCGGATCGACCTCGGCCACCGCAACTGGTGCCGTTCCGGGAATCAGCAAACTCACCAGCACCGTTATCAGCAGCAGCCGCATCAAGTGCACGATGATCACCTTGCTCGACGCCTGATGCGATTCCAGCAAATCGAACACCGCCGCCAGCGCGCCCGGATACACCGCCAGCAGTGCATCCGTGCGATTCCACCCCGCCCCGCGCGACAGCCACCACGCGGCCAGCGCCACTTGCACTGCCAGGCACAGCAGCAACACGCCGAGGCTTGGCAACATCGTCGAAACAGTCGCGCTGTCCCACGCTTCGAACATCAACCCGGTGGCGATGCCCAGCGTGACCTGGATGTAGCCCAGACCATAGGGCGTCGCTGGCGCGAATTTGAATTTGGTAACGACCAGTGCCGTCACAAGAATCGAGCCCAACAGCAAACCGTGGGGCACGCCTTCGAATTGCAACAGTGCACCGAAGCCGGCAGCAATCAACAAACACAGAATGGATTTCATGGTCGCCTTCCTGGCTATTCAAGGTGCTTTTCAGTTAGGTCAGGCGCGCAGCCGTCCAATCGCCCGCCGATATTTTTCGATCCGCTCCAGATCCTCCCAGCTCGGCGAGTCAATCCGCGACAGGTCGCTGTTCTCTTCCAGATCCGCCAGCTTCACCACCCGCCCGATCGGGTTCTGTGCCGCGCGCTCGACAAAGTCCTCGTAGGATTCACCGGGCACTTTGGTCACCGATTCGATGGCGGACAAAACCGCTTCGCTGAAGCCTTCCTTGCGCAAATCCTCCAGGCTGATGCCGCAGTCCTCGACCACATCGTGCAGCACCGCGACGATGCGCTCTTCCAGGCTGCTCATGCGCAACATGACCTTCAGCGGATGCAAAATATACGGCGCACCGCCCTTGTCCACCTGCCCCGCGTGGGCCGTGGCGGCAATCGCGATGGCGCGTTCCAGTGTCTGAGTCATGGGCTTTTCCTCGGGTCAGACGCCGTACCGGCCGCCAATATAGAAGTGACGCTTGAACCAGCGCCCAATCGCCTGCAAACGTCCGGCTGGCTGCGCCGGCTCGGCGTAGCGCTGAAGGATCAGCGAGACCAGATCAGCCTGACTCTCCCCCGAACGCGCGTCCAGCAACTCGGCCACCCAGGCACATCCGGCCTTCTTCAAATGCTCACGCCATTCACCGGGCCAGCCATCCAGCTCATCCAGCGCCAACCACCGCGCACCGCCCTGCTCGACATGCCCGCCGCCAATCGATTGCTCGAAACAGAACGGCGTCGCCGGGCGAGACAGGTCGATGCTGAAGATGTAGATGTCCTGGGTTTTGTGCTGCGGCGTGGGGGCGTTGTTGCGGCTGCCGATGTGAATCATGAGCACTGCTCCAATCCTTGGGTGCTAGGTGTGTCCGATTGTTTCTCACTCTGTGCGCCAGGCGCAAATCAAAATCCTGATGGAACCTCCCGCGCCCGCCCCATCTCGAAACCATAAGCGCCCCGCTCACGACCTAACACGGGGCCATGGGAGAGTTCCACGATGAACATCCGACTGTTCCTCCTGATCGCCACTTTCAGCGTTGTCCCAACCTGCGTCATGGCCGAGGGCTGCGAAGTCAAGACCCGCTCCTCCAGCCCCTCAGTGCCCGCCGTCGAGACGCGCATCTGCTATGAATACGAAGGCATGCCGGTCAACGCCATCGACTGGTCATGCAGCAACGAAAGCAAGGACATGCTCAACAGCAGCAAAACCAAAGTCGAACACTGCGCCGACCACTATCAGGCCTCGTGTATTGCCACACTCACTCAGGAATCCCTGGCCAACCCGCACTCCACCAGCAAGGACAAAAATGCCAAGGCCCTGAACATTCCGGACAGTGCGCAAGTGACCACGTATTACTACGATGTGGAGCATCTGGCGCAGGCGCGGATTGATTGCGAGAACGGGGGTGGGCATTGGAAGGCGAAATAACAGCGTTCAAGCGCGCATGAAAAAGGGACACCGATGGGTGTCCCTTTTGGTTCTAGATGGCGGGTGGATTCAGCGTTTCATGGCTTCACACTGACTGCGCAGATCATGATCGCCGATTGAAGAACAACTACTGCCCTTCTTCGCTTCACAAAACGCACGTTGGTCATGATCACCAATGCTCGAACATGAACTGCCTTTTTCCGCCTCACAGGCCGCGCGCAGGTCGTGATCGCCGATGGAGGAACAACTGCTGCCCTTTTTGGCTTCGCAATAAGCGCGTTGGTCATGGTCGCCAATGCTTGAGCACGAACTGCCTTTTTCCGCTTCGCAGGCCGAACGCAAATCGTGGTCGCCGATGGAAGAACAGCTGCTGCCTTCCTCCCTGGCCTGGCAATAACTGCGTTTGTCGTGATCACTGATGCTGGAGCAACTGGCGGAAACGTAACCGCTGAACAGCAACAACATCGCAAGAATCAGTTTCATCTCACACTTCCTTGAGCATGCCGGGAAACAGCCTGGCACTGAGTGAAGCAATCAAAACCAGATCAGCGCTTCATGGCCTCACACCGCGTACGCAAATCATGGTTGTCGATATTTCCGCAACTGCTGCCGCCCGTTGTGGCATTGCAGTAGGCGCGCTGGTCGTGGTCATCGATATTGCCGCAGGAACTGCCAGCCTGCTCCGCGTTGCATCGCGCACGCAGGTCATGATCATCGATGTTGCCGCAACTGCTGCCGCTCTGTTTGGCATTGCAGTAGGCGCGCTGGTCGTGGTCGTCAATGTTGCCGCAGGAACTGCCGCCCATCTCCGCGTTACACGCTGCCCGCAGATCGTGATTATCGATATTGCCGCAACTGCTGCCGCTCTCCCTTGCATTGCAATAGGCACGCTGATCGTGGTCATCAATGTTGCCGCAACTGGCAAAGCTGTAGCCGCTGAACATCAACAACATTGCGAGTAATAGTCTCATCACACACTTCCATGGTTGACCAGGAACCAGCCTGGCACTGCTTGAGCCGATGAATGAGCGTCGCGACACGCCATCAAATTGACATCGGTTTTGGGAAAAGTTCCGGGACTGGAATGTGTGGTTTTTTTGATCTGAAAACGCCGTAGGAAATCGCTCCGCGTGGTGAGGGAGCTTGTTCTTGCGGGGCTGCGAAGCGGGCTCAAACCTGGCAAGTCATTTTTCCCTGATACACCGCAGCCTTTGATTTACGCGGGCTACGCCACCGACCGCGAGCAAAATCGCTGGCCACACGTGGTGATTACACGTCCTACAGGCTGATTGCGACAGTGGGATCGATGCCTAGAGTGGGTCTGTCGCTGAACGAATTTGGCGATAGGGTTTCGCAGCCCTAGCGAGCTAAGTCCACACCCGGCACAATGCGGCCCGGCTACTTGCCTGTACTTCATTTTCATGGCGGTTGTGCGTGGGAGACCTTCGGGTCTGCCGGGTCTTAGCTCCTCGGTCTGCGAACCCGCGCATAACTGCCACCTAACTCGTTTCGCAGCGAGCGGTGGTTATTAATTTTCTGAGCTAAGGATTTTTACCCATGACAAGTAAGTCAACGCTGTGCAACTACGCCCCAATGTCCCACCCCGCCACCGACCATCCCGTCCTATTCATCGACGCCGACGCTCCGCTGCGCGATCTACATGCCTGGATCAGTGAAAGACTAAACGCTGCCCTCAAATACCTGGACTTCATGACCTGCATTCACCTCAAAGACCACGCCCAGCATGACATCAACACTGTCACCACTATCGCTAGGATCATGTTGCAGGATGTAAGTGATGTGCTCCGGGAAATAGAGAGGCGGAGGATAAAAGCCTCCTAAAACTATATTAACTACAAGAAACCGCATAAATTTAGCGCGCAAAAAAGAAGGCAAAAGTACCACCATGTGCTTTTGCATTATGAATTTAAAGTAAAAAGACAAAGCAAGAATCTGTTAGAGACCATCCGAATTCGGATGGTCTCAGCCCATTTCGTACAGACATAAAACTAAATCATTCAGGTTGATTCGCAGAGGGCTGATTAACCACACCGCTAGACAACTCTGTTTGTGAAATAGGGATCACGGCACCACTATACCCTATAAAATCAAGCCCAACCCTTGATAGATTAGATCCGAGCCGATTTAGCAAATTCAATGCATATTCATATCGCAAATGGGAAACGACTTGCGCAGATTGCTTCTTAAACGCCAATTCGCCGTTCCCTCCATCAGCCCGAGTAATGGTAATATTTTGTGTTCCTGGAGAAAACCGTCCTTGATCGCCAGCAAACATCTGCTCCCACTTAGGATTCGATATTTTTTCGCCCAGAGGATCCTCTTTTATACTCAACGGCGGAGTAAAACTGAAACATAAAATCTTACTTTCAACTTTTAGGAAAAGATGATTACCTGCAAAAGCATTCTTTAAAGCATCACTCTCTTTGACAGGAAACAATTCAACAGCAATAAAAGGAGTGTGATCTCCCAATCGTTTTGGCCAACCAGAACTTTTTTGACCAGGAACCAAATCACATGCGGGAGAAAGGCACAGCCAAAAACATCCGTCGCCTGTGCATTTATCTAGACGTATAACGTGCCCAGTGGTTAAATAGGCACCCTCCACACCCACCTTACTACTTACGTAACTATTTAAATAACTTTTAACATCTTGCTCACTTAATCTCGGGTACCACTGTTTTACGACCTCTGCACGCCCCTCTGCTATCAAGTACTCCGCAAGTCTGTCAGCAAAACCTGTTACTCCAAGACGTATAGAGTCGCCTAGACCTTCCCAGTGCCGACTAATTGTACTATGAACTTTCCACTGCCGTTCATAGACATCCTCTGTGAGGTACTCCTGCAACCATCCGGCCTGCAGATACTGGTTATCTAAAACTGTACCTTCAGCTAAAACACCACGCTCGTCGAGTTCTGCACGCATTTTCGACATCAGTAATCTGTGTGGTTCTGGATTCCAACGTACAAGTGAAGACAGCAGTTTACTTGGCAAGGTCGCCGGATCTTCGGACTTACTAACTACCGTGACAAACAAGCGATCCGTGCGAATCCAATTTACACCAGTTACTCCTTCAAAATCCCAGTCTAACTTTCCAAAATCCTTCTGTGCCAGCTTACATTTAAGACTTTCCTGCTTACAGCTAACAGAGAACTTCAAAATACCACAAAATTTATCCACAGCCTCCGGAGGTCCGTTCCGAACAAACTCCTTGAATGCTTCCAGCTCGGGCCATTCACCAACTTCCACCCAATCAATTTTACTATCTTTAATAGACTTAATTTTCAAATACAAATTATCATCTATAAAACTAAGAATTCGATCAGCAACACCTTGATTAGAGTCCTCCCACCCCTCCAACAACTCTCGCACTTGTGCGGAAGCCCTTTCGTGTTGAGCCAATCGGGTATCGAATGAGGAAAGGCCAATCGCTATCTCATTCACAACTCTAGATATCTGACCACCGGCCAGCCCATAACCTTTTGTATATACTATGACAAGATTAAAATGATCATTGTCGGCGAGCCGGCGAAGAATAGAAACAGCATTTCCGCCATCCTCAGGCTGGTCTCTATCCAAGTGGTAATCTAAAATCATTAAATCAGAGTGATGAAAGTGGGATGCGCCCTCACCTTCACCCTCAATTGCAAAGAGTTCTGACCATCGTGAATATCAACCACCCAACGGCGAGTATCGGCCCTGCAAGACTGTATAATTTTGCAAGCTCGCTCAACATTGGTGGAGACCCAATTACCCACCCCCCCAAGTTCCTTTTGAAGCAGTGCGTCGACTGTAGGAAACTCATCATCCACTACCATGACGGTACGAATAGGCTTTATGAAAACCTCTTCTATGAGATCACCATACTTATTATCAACTTCGATATTTGCCTCATGCATACACGGCACCTTTGAAATCCATTACAAAATTAGCACCTGGAAGTATTTTGAACTTTTCTTCCACAGCATATTGAATAGTGTGCCCGCCAGCAGCCAAATTGGCGCGACACAAATATAGTCCAACGCCTCGTCCGCCACGTACTTTGCGTGTGAAAAACAATGAAAAGAGATGCTTCTGATCCTCATCATCCACGCCTGCCCCACTATCACCAACTACCACTTTTCCATCGACGATATCCAACAACACTCTCGGCTCGCCATTACTGCGCTGACCTACCCAATAAATAGCATTATTGATTAGGTTAATAAAAACTGGAAAAATTCTCGCGGATTGTTCATAAACACTAAATGAATTAAACCGCGAAGTAGCCTCAACTTGAATTTCTTTTTCTTCAAGACCTGAACCGAAGAACTTTAAGACATACTGCATAATCTCTTGACCGCTAATCGAGGCTTTAAGATTAGACCCCGAAAGCTTTAGTGGTGACAAAAACCGCAACCGATCCGCAAGCATTTCATGTGCAACTTTTACTTCGGAGTATGCCTTTAACCCCTTGACCGTCGGTGGAAAATTCTCCAACCCTTCACTAATTGAAAGCTCCAACCCTTCAACTTCATGACCGATTATTTCAACAGTTATACCTAACTGCGCAAGAGAATGGAGCCTATCCAACTCCTCCCTCATATCGTCCACAGCGTCCATGCCATAAGTTGCCAGAGTCTCTAGATCTATATTTTCCTGGAGACTTCTCATGGCTGAAATATAAGGCTCAAATACCTCAGAGTTTTCAAAGTCCACTTTATCTCGTTCTACAGCCAAGCGTTCGAGAGCATCCGCAAGGGTTACTCTGTCATTCTCAATATCTTCTAGTAAAGGCAATGTGAGAGCGTGATAGCGTTTACTGCTTTCTTCATAGAGATCCGCAATCCTCTGCTGCTCTGCATCCAGTAAATCCCTAGCCTCCTTATGCCATCTACGCAACCTAACTTGTAGAAACGATGCGTGACTATTTAAATCGGAATACGCTATATCTCTCGGAGCTTTAGGTTTCAGCACTGCAAGTGCAGATGTTAAAGACTGATCTAGTGATGCAAGCATTTCGGTAGATCGCCGCTGATTATAGCGGTAGTCCTCATACTCCTGTTCGAGTAGCCCAAGGCTTCTTGGGGCTTCACCTAAGGAAAATTCTTTGGATCGATCTTTTAGATTTAAAAGCTGATCCCGCAAACTGATCACTTCCTGCTCAGAAGTCAACGCTGCCGTTCGCACCCTGACAATCAAATCGTCAAGTTGTTCACAGTGCAACTTCAGTACTGGCGAGTTCTTTTTTAGAGCGCCCCTAAAGCGTTTTCGTCGGGATGCTCGTGCTTTATTGCGCTGTTCTTCCGCCTTCTCTTTTGCACGAGACTCCTGAATTCCCGGAAGAAATTTTTTCTGAAGATCTGAGTCTGTACCAAAATAATTGTATGCTGTTTTAATCAGGATATTTTCTACTAAATCTCGAAAAACCTTTACTGCCTTATTATCAATCAGGCCTTCTCTACCAGCCTTGTCTTTTAAATTTGGATTTCCTTCGCGCGTCAGGGCTACGCGTCCAAATGTTCTTCGATTTGACCAAAAGTGGCGTCCAGCATGCAACGATCTACGCTTTTCAATCTCAAAAAAATCACTATCCTCTCTACCATATGGCATAACCCGAAGACCATTTCGGTAAACCATCACCCCACCGTACTTGGATGATTGCTCAATCAGCTTTCTATGTATTTCTGGAGGGTGAGATGAGGAGCCGGGCATTTGTTGAAATGTTCCCAACCGCAAGTGAAACGAACCTACCTTTGAGTTACTTCTTATTGACACTTCGCTCTTTGGTGAAATAACAACATCACCATCTAGCCAACGACCGAACGCTTTAACTCGCCCTGTGAAGACACCAAACTCGTTTACCGTACCCTCAACGACATGTTCTAGCTCTTCCAGGTTACTGACATCAAACTCACGTTGATTAGAAATCACTGAACGACGAAGCGCCCCCTCCCAGGCAGTTACAGAATAGGAAAACTCTTCAGCTGTAAATCCTTCAGCACAGTTTTTTGCATCAGAATAAGGATCTGTGAAATTTGATAACGTTTGAAAAAGCCTCTCTTTTGCTTGTGCCGCAGCATCCATGTCCTCAGGAGCAACTCTTGACTCGAGTTGTGCTTCTAAATCAAAAACGATGTCTGCTATTAGCAGTATGGTGCCATGCGTCGTCTCATCTCGCCATAACGGCCACTGTTCAAAATGATTCAATTCAAAATTAGCATTGGCCGCTACTTCTTCCATAGAAGAGCGAGTAGATCTTTTCCCCTCAGCAGCTTCCAACTTATCAAACTCATTCCATGCATCAACGATTCTTGTATCGCGAGCTCGATCTTTTCCGTCCCCAAACAGATTGCCACGTAACGACTCGAACATTGATGGGAGAAAACCAAAAATTTCCTCTTTCCTCTCAAACTCGATTACCGGAACTTCGATATCCTGCAAATATAAAAACGGATTTTCAAATAATCGCCAATCAATAAGTGCCGCAGTAAAAAAATGATGCTTGCGTTTGGAAACCACTAAGAGCAATGGCCCCAAAAAAGCAGATGATAGACGCCCAATACCTTTCTGCCCCTGCTTTGGTCTAACGCTTAGGCCATTACGATCGTCTTCGTCAGCAATTTTCCCAGTAGCTTTAGACTCTGTACCAATCACGAGCCACTTTTCAACGAACTCATCCCGACTCATTCCATGACCATCATCCACCAATGTAACCATGGGTAGATGCCCGTCATAAATATGAAGACCTATAGTAGTCGCATAGGCATCGTATGCGTTCTTCCAAAGTTCGGATACCGCTGTTGGGCAATCCGCAATTTGCTCTCGCCCTAAATGATCAATTGTACGAGCCCTAGTTCTGAAGGATACGGCGTCAACCATGACTTAAACCTCAGCATATATTCTTAGTTGTCTATTTTAAGTCCCTGAGAGACAGCCTTTAACAATACCTCTCCAAGATTCACCGGCACTGCATTCCCTATTTGTACACCAGCGGCGGTCAATCCCCCTTTAAAGACAAAATCATCTGGGAATGTTTGAAACCTAGCGGCTTGCCTTATTGTCAATCCGTGATGTTCAGTTGGATGTACAAATCTACCTTTTGAGGGATTTATACATGCAGTAGTCATTGTCGGCCCTGGCTCACTCAAATTTATACGACCATACACGTCATTATGACCAGAGTGCCCCTTGTGGCACGGTAATACTCTATTCGAATCGCGCCGACTTCCGTTAATAGGAGTAGCTCGGAAGACCTCAATTAATTTTTCCGAATGATTCATATGAATATTATTTTCATCATTAGGTATAAAAGGTTTTTTAAAAACTTCTGAAGCAGCTAACCACGGCTTAAGACTTGAATCTAAGGCAACAGCTTTTGCATCTCCGTGAGTATTTTTT
>Ga0068821_100827_pt1 | contig 12069 bp, 8 predicted proteins | sample Hof3ISUMetaT_19_FD_68483 | JGI IMG/M metagenome (GOLD analysis project Ga0068821, IMG submission 68483) | Enriched soil aggregate microbial communities from Iowa State university to study microbial drivers of carbon cycling -... | ecosystem: Environmental > Terrestrial > Soil > Agricultural land...
CGCCGAACCGTTCTTCACGCCCGCCGAAGCCGCGCGCGGCGCCAGCGTGGTGTTCACCAACGTAACCTCGTCCGAGGATGTGCGCGAGGTGCTGCTGGGCGCGAACGGCGTGATCCATGGGGCCGCGCCCGGCACCGTCTGCATCGATCACAGCACTATCTCGCCGATCGTCACGCGCGAAATCGCCACGGCATTGGCCGCACGCGGCATCGACATGCTCGACTGCCCCGTATCGGGCGGCACCATGGGCGCCGAGGCCGGCACGCTGACCATCATGGCCGGCGGCAAGCCCGAAGTGCTGGAGGGCGTGCGCGCGCTACTGGCGCTGCTCGGCAAGACCATCACTCATATCGGCGACCACGGCGCCGGCCAGGTGGCCAAGCTGTGCAACCAGATCGCGCAGGTGGTCAATATCGAAGGCATCGCCGAGGCCATGCGCTTTGCGTCCGCGCAGCAGGTGGATACCGCACGGGTGTTCGAAGCCATGTCCACCGGCATGGCGGGCAGCCGCATGCTCGACATGATGGGCCCGAAGATGGTCGCGCACGACTTTGCCGCCGGCATCGAGGCACGCCTGCATGACAAGGACTTCGGGCTCGCGCGCGATATCGCGCAAGAAATCGGCCTGAAGCTGCCGGCCATGGAGGCCACCTCCGGGCAGCTTCAGACGCTCATGGAAAAGGGCTGGGGCAAGGACGATACCTCGTCCCTGCTGCGCGTGCTGGAAGGTTGAGCGCGCCGGCTACGTCCTGACGCCCGTCAGCGTCAGGACGGCCCGCAGCAGCGTGCTGTCGGGATGGGCCAGGTCGTCCATCACGTTGAAATGGTGGCGGCCCGGCAGCGGCACATCCTGCGCCGCGTTGGCAGGCCACGCCGCGCGGATCAACGCGTTCTGGCGGTGGTACTCGGCGGCTTCCAGTTCGCCCACGGCCGTCACCAGCGGCGCATGCGTCGCGGGCGGCATGAACGCCGGCGACAGGCGCGCGACGTCGGCCTCGGACAGGCGCAGGTCGCGCTGCAGGAATTCGGCGCGGCGCAGCGGCTCCAGGTCGTACAGGCCGCTGACCGACAGGCCGCCCTTGACCAGGTCGTCCGGCAAGTCGGGACCGACCTGCGGCCACAGCGCCGCCATCAGCATGGCCACCAGGTGGCCGCCAACCGAATGGCCGGCCACGAAGATGCGTGCAGGGTCATGGCCCAGGCGCGATGATTGCCGGTACAGCCACGCCACGCTACCCACCACCTGGCGCACGATCGCCGGGACCGCCACGGACGGGCACAGGGAATAGTTCACGACCGCCACCGATACGCCAAGCCGCGGCAACTCGCTTGCCACGAAACTGTGGTCGCGCTTGTCCAGCGCGCGGAAATAGCCGCCGTGCACGAATACCAGCAGCGGCGGGTAGTCGCCGGCGCCCGGGAAGTAGTCCAGCCGCTCGTCCTGCGCGTGGACCGAACCGGGTGCGGCATAGCTCAGATCCTCCTGGTAGCCGCCGCGCGCGCGCACCTGCGCCGACAGCGCCGCCCAGCGCGCCATGTGTTCGGCGTTGTCGGGCACGCGCGCACGGTTGTTGTATTCTCGCTCGTAGTAGGCGGGGTCCTGGGAAGGCAACCGGGCCAGGCTGGCCAGGGAGGATGGTGCGGGCATGGCGGGCTCGGCGTGCGTGGGAATGCGCCATCGTAGCCCCGGCCCGGCACGCGCGGATATCCGGGCCAATACCACTGAATATTGCGACGGCAACCGCCACATCAACGCCCGCCGGGGCAGCTGAGCGCACCCGCAGGTTGTCGACAGGGGGGATTTCCGGCATAATTCGCGGCTCAACGCGGTGCCGGCTCCGGCGCCCACACCTGCCCGGGTGGTGAAACAGGTAGACGCAGGGGACTCAAAATCCCCCGCCGCAAGGCGTGTCGGTTCGAGTCCGACCCCGGGCACCATCAATACCGATCAAACCTTTGAATGACAAAGGATTTCCGGATCGGCGCTCCCAGCTCCCGTGCCCCTGGCATTTGCGCGAAGGCACCGGCGTACGCTTGCATTGCTGCGCGCACGATCCAAAGGATCGAGTCGTTCTGAGGCCTTCCGCACAAAAGTCATCAACCTTTGGGATGAAGCTGGCTGTGGTTGTTACTAAGCTGAAACATCCGAGCCAGTCCCTACAGCCCAGACAGGAGGCAACATGACTACGGCAGCCACACCCGCACGTTCCGTACTGGCGCAACGCGTCAAACAAACGCTGAAGCCATTCATGCCGGCGTGGGTGCTGAAGTTCCACCGCGACCGAAACATACGCAGGCAAACTGCGCTGTATGAAGGCAAGCCGCTTGGGGAGGTATTTACCCACGTGTACCAGACTGGTGGCTGGGGCGTGGCGGAGGACCAGTCCGGGTTCTACAGCGGCAGCAGTTCCCATGATCCCAAGATCGTCGAACCCTATGTAAAGGCGGTGACCGAGTACCTGGGCGCGCTGTCGCAGCCGGCTGTCGTCGACCTCGGCTGTGGCGACTTCAACGTCGGCAAGCGGATTCGCGCCGTTTGCGGGCGCTACGTCGGCTGCGACGTCGTGGACGCGGCGATCCAGTCGAACCGGACAAGGTTCGCCGATCTCGACGTGGACTTTCGCTGCGTCGACATCACGACCGATCCGCTGCCTGCGGGCGACATCGTGTTCCTGCGCCAGGTGCTCGACCACCTGGACAATGCGCGCATTGCCACCGTGCTGTCGAAACTCGGGCCGTACAAGGTGCTGATCCTGACCGAGTACCTGCCGCAGAGCGCGAACTTCACGCCTAACGTCGACAAGGCAATCGGCTCGCACCTGCGCCTGTTCGGCGCGCAACCGAGCGGGCTCGTGCTGACCGCGCCACCGTTCAACCTGAAGGTACGGTCCGCGCGGATTCTCTGCGAGGTCGCCGATAGCGGTGGTGTCATCCGCACCATCGCCTACGAACTGCCGCAGAACTGAGGCGTCGGAAGGCGTCCCCCGCAATGTGCGCGAAACGGCCCGAGGCTCGCTAAAGAAAACGCCCCACGTCACAGGACGCGCGCTGGCGCGCGTCCGTGTCGGACAAACTCCACTGGCGCATTCGCTCCCGGTTTTCCTATGCTATGCATTGGTCAATTCCGCCCTGGAGCCGAACCATGACGCGAATCGCGCGAGTTGCCGTCCCTGCCATGATCTGCGTGGCCTTGCAGGCCGGCTGCGCCAACATGAACATGGACAGCATGACGCAAGCCGGCGGCAGCCTGTTCTCGGCAGCCTCGCTGACCGACGCCAACGTCAAAACCTTGTCCGACCAGTCCTGCGCGGAAATGGACAAGAAAAACACCATTGCCGCGGCTGACAGCCCCTACACCAAACGCCTCGCCAACGTGATGAGCGGACTGGGCAATACCGGCCTGCCGCTCGACGCCAAGGTGTACATGACCCAGGACATCAATGCCTGGGCCATGGCCAACGGCTGCGTGCGCGTCTACAGCGGCCTGATGGACCTGATGAGCGACGACGAAGTCCGCGGCGTGGTGGGCCACGAGATCGGCCACGTCGCGCTGGGGCATACGAAGCACGCCATGCAGGTGGCGTACAGTACGTCGGCCGCGCGCGGGCTGCTCGGCTCGCTCGGCAGCCCGACACTGACCGCGCTGACCTCGTCGCAGATCGCGGACCTCGGCGAACAATTCGTCAATGCGCAGTTCTCGCAACGGCAGGAAAGCGCCGCCGATGACTATTCGTTCGACCTGCTCACCAGGAACGGCGCCAACCGGCAGGCGCTGGCCTCCGCGTTCCGCAAGCTGGCGGCACTCGATGGCGGACAGTCCAGCATGCTCAGCAGCCACCCCGGCTCGCTGGAGCGTGCCAAGCACATCGACGCACGGCTCGCCGGCGGCAAATAGCCGTTGCTGTTGCCATTGCAGTGCCGCACCCCATTCGGGTGAGAGACATCGGGTCCGCCGCGTGCTGCCGCACGACGGCCATTGACGGCCTTTAATTATTTAATTCACGGATAAAAGCTTTCAGTACGCCTGCTGCAAATCGACAGTGATAATCCATCACGCTGCATCCCCTGCGGATGCTGATGCGTTCTGGCCAAACGGCCGCGTTTCAGGCGGCCATGCGCCACGCACTTCGCGCCACGCTGCACGCCCCAAGGATATCGCTGCCGCGCCATGGAATTGCTTTCAGGCCTGCTTGCCTCGCAACCGGAAATTGCGCTGTTCCTCGCGCTTGCGGTCGGCCATGCCATTGGCGCGATCCGCTTCGGCCCGTTTCAGCTCGGCGGCATCTGCGGCACGCTGATCGCTTCGCTCGTGATTGGGCAAAGCGGCGCGCGCCTCGACGATGACGTCAAGAACGTTGCGTTCGCCGTGTTCATCTTCGCACTGGGCTTCACCGGCGGCCCGCAGTTCTTCGCCAATGTCGGACGCGAATGGCGCATCGGCCTGCTCTCGCTCGTGGAAGCCTTTGTGCTGCTGGCACTGCTGGCCATTGCGGTGCCGCTGCTCGCACTGGACCCGGGCACGGCCGCGGGACTGCTGGCCGGCGCCGCGACCGAGTCTGCCGTAATCGGCACCGCGTCCGAAGCGATTTCCCGGCTGGACATCTCGCAAGAACAGATACGGGTGCTGCAAACCAATATCGTCACCGCGTACAGCGTGACCTACCTGTTCGGCCTGATCTCGATCGTCCTGTTCACCAGCCAGCTCGCGCCGTGGCTGTTGCGCGTGAACCTGCGCGACTCCGCCGAAAAACTGTGGCACAAGCTCGGCGGCGAGAACGACCTGGGCCAAGGCCAGAGCAGCGCGTTGCCGCCGCTGGTCGGACGCATACTGCGCGTCGAAGATGTGGCCGGCAAAACCGTGCTCGATACCGAGAAGCTGGTCGCGCTGGGTGTAACAATCCGGCGTGTACGGCGCGACGGGAACACGTTTCGGCCGACCCCCGGCGAGATCCTGCGCGGCGGTGATGCGGTGCTCGCCGTTGGCCGGCGCGATGCCATGGTGGCCTTCGCCGGACTGGTCGGCCCAGAATTGCCGGAAGAGCCCGGCATGGACGCCGTGCAGAGCGAGCATGACGTCCTGCTCACGCGGCGCGAGATCGTTGGCCTCACGCTGGCACGCCTGCGCCAGATGGCCGATGTCGGCATGGGGCGCGGCGTCTATATCCAGCGCATCGCGCGCATGCAGCACAGCGTTCCCGCCTTGCCCGAAACCGTGCTCGAGCGCGGCGACGTGCTGACCCTGGCAGGCCCGCAGGAGGCCGTGCAGCGCGTGGTGCCGGAACTCGGCTACACGGTCATGCCGACCATCAAGACCGACTTCGTGTTCCTCGGCATCGGCGTGCTGCTGGGCATGCTGATCGGCGGGCTCAGCGTCAAGCTGGGGCGCGCCGATCTCACGCTCGGCACCGGCGGCGGCTGCCTCGTGTCGGGCCTGATGTTCGGCTGGCTGCGCGCGCGCGTGCCGCTGTTCGGCTCGCTGCCCTCTTCCGCCGCCGAGATCCTGAAGGACTTCGGCCTGGCCACCTTCATTGCCGCGGTGGGCCTCTCCGCCGGCCCCGACGCTATCAAGCTGATCCGCGAGTATGGCCTGATCCTGCCGGTGGCGGGCATCCTGGTCTCGGTGGTGCCGGCCGCGATCTCGCTGTTCATCGGTCATCGCTGGTTGAAGCTCGACACACCCATCCTGCTCGGCGCCGTGGCCGGGCAGCACTGCAGCACGCCGACCATCATGGCGCTGACCACGGCCGCGGGCAACGGCACCCCGGTGATCGGCTACACGATCACTTACGCGATTTCCAACGTTCTGCTGCCGCTGCTGGGGCCCATCTCGGTGGCCGTGGCCGGCGCGCTGGCAACACATTGAAAGACCCGGCACGAAAGAGGCCGCGCGAGAGCACTGTCCCTGCAAGACCCCGGCAGCACCTTGTCGAAACGTCGTCTCAACTCGCATCGATTGCTTCAGGAGGGAACCATGGAATGGTTGCATGACATCTTCCAGAAATCACCGGAATCAGCGCTATTCCTTGCGCTGGCCGTTGGCTACGCCATCGGCAAGATAACCTTCGGGCGCTTCCAGCTCGGCGGCGTGGCCGGCTCGCTGCTGGCCGCGGTGGTGATCAGCCAGTTTGGCGTGCAGATCGACAATGGCGTCAAGGCCGTGATGTTCGCGGTGTTCATCTATGCCGTGGGCTACGAAAGCGGCCCGCAGTTCTTCAACTCGCTGAACCGCAGCTCGCTGCGCGAGATCGCCATGGCGGTCTTCATGGCGGTATGTGGCCTGGTGACCGTGGTGGTGCTGGCGAAGATCTTTGATCTCGACAAGGGCATCGCCGCCGGACTTGCGGCTGGTGGCATGACCCAGTCGGCCATCATCGGCACGGCGGGCGATGCCATCACCAAGCTCGGCCTGCCGGCGGACGAGGTGAAGCGGCTGCAGGCCAACGTCGCGATCGGCTATGCCGTGACCTATGTGTTCGGCTCGCTCGGGGCCATCATCGTCTGCGTGAACATCCTTCCGCGCTTCATGAAGGCCGACCTCAAGACGGATGCCAAGAAGATGGAAGCGCAGCTGCATGGCGGCCTGCCGCAGTTCGGCCCGGGCCAGCGCGGCGCGCTGTCGCGACTGACGGGTCGCCTGTTCCGCGTGAATGGTGCGGCCGGCAAGTCCGTGTCGCAGGTCGAGATCAGCGGCGAGGATCTGGTCACGGTCGAGAAGATCCAGCGCGGCGGCAAGCTGATCGAGGTCAAGCAGGACGTGGTGCTGAAAGACGGCGACCTGGTCCTGCTGGTCGGTCGCCGCGACGCGATGGTGCCGACCGCCGTGCACATCGGCGAAGAAGTCGCAGATGCGGAAGGCATGGGCATCGTCATGCAGACGCGCAAGGTAGTCTTCACTGCCAAGGGCATGAACAACAAGACCGTGGCGGAGATTGTCGAGATGGTCGGACGCGACATGCGCCACGGCGTCTACATCGAGCATATCGAGCGCTATGACAACCCGCTTCCGCTGCTGCCGGAACTGAAGCTGCAGCACGGTGACATCATCACGCTCTATGGCACGCCGGCCGATACCAAGCGGGCGGCGCAGATGGCCGGCTACGAGCTGGTGCCGAGCGAGAAGACCGACTTCGTCTACTTCGGTGCCGGGGTGCTGGTGGGCCTGCTGATCGGCCTGCTGGTATGGCGCGTCGGCTCGATTCCGCTCACGCTCGGCGCCGGTGGCGGCGCGCTGCTGTCCGGCCTGGTGTTCGGCTGGGCCCGGTCCAAGCACAAGATGTTCGGCGCCATGCCCACGGCGGCCTGCCAGCTGCTCAAGGATTTCGGGCTGGCCGCGTTCGTCGCCATCGTCGGCATCAACTCCGGCCTGCAGGCTGCCACCACGTTGAAGCAACAGGGGCTGACCATCTTCATCCTCGGTGCCGTGGTCACGCTGCTGCCGCTGTTCCTGACCATGTTTTTCGGCCGTTACGTGCTCAAGTACGACAACGCCGCGCTGCTCGCCGGTGCACTGTCCGGCTCGCGCAGCGCCAACCCCGCCTTCGGCGGCATCCTCGACAAGGCGGAAAGCCCGGTGCCGACCGTGCCCTTCGCCATTACCTATGCCATCGCCAACGTGCTGCTGACGCTGCTCGGACCGCTGGTAGTGGGCCTCGTATAGCGGGCCCGTTGTTGCATCTTCATCGTTCATCCTGCTGCGCGGGCCAACCCTGCCCTGCGGCCCGCCAGCGCCAACCCGACAAGCGTCTTTACAGGAGCAAGTCATGAGCAAACCGGATATCTCCAAGCTGGCCAGCCTCTCGCCGTTTGAACTGAAGGACGAACTGATCAAGCTTGCCAGCAGCGACGCGGACCGCCTGATGCTCAACGCGGGCCGCGGCAACCCGAACTTCCTCGCCACCGTCCCGCGTCATGCCTTCTGGCAGCTCGGCCTGTTCGCCATGCGCGAGTCCGAGCGTTCGTTCTCGTACATGCCCGAGGGCGTGGGCGGCTTCCCGCGGCGCGAAGGCATCGAAGAACGCTTCGACCTGTTCGCGCGCGAATTCGCCGATGTGCCCGGCGTGTCGTTCCTGGCGGGTGCCGTGTCCTATGTGCGCGACCAGCTCGGCCTGAATGCCGGCGCCTTCCTCTACGAGATGTGCGAAGGCATACTGGCCTGCAGCTACCCGGTGCCGGATCGCATGCTGAAGCTGTCAGAGGTCATCGTTGGCCAGTACATCCGCAAGGAGATGATCGGCAATCATCCGTTCATCGGCGACTTCGACCTGTTCGCCGTCGAAGGCGGTACCGCGGCCATGACGTACCTGTTCAACTCGATTCGCGAGAACCACCTGCTCAAGCCCGGCGACACGATCGCGCTGGGCATGCCGATCTTCACGCCGTATATCGAGATCCCCGAGCTGAACGACTACAAGCTGCTCGAGCTGTCCATCGACGCCGACCCCGGCAGCAACTGGCAGTATTCGAACAAGGAGCTCGACAAGCTGCGCGACCCCAAGGTCAAGGCCTTCTTCCTCGTCAACCCGAGCAACCCGCCTTCGGTCCGCATGAGCGATGAAAGCCTGGAGTACCTGGCTTCGATCATCGAGGAGCGTCCGGACCTGATCATCCTGACCGACGACGTGTATGGCACCTTTGCCGACAACTTCGTCTCGTTGTTCGCGATGTGCCCGAAGAACACCATCCTGGTGTACTCGTTCTCGAAGTACTTCGGCGCGACCGGCTGGCGGCTCGGCGTGATCGCCACGCACCGCGAGAATATCTTCGACCAGAAAATCGCCGCGCTTCCCGAGGCCGCGCGCAAGGAACTGCACGAGCGCTATACCTCGATCACGACGGAGCCGGACAAGCTCAAGTTCATCGACCGCCTGGTGGCCGACAGCCGCACGGTGGCGCTGAACCACACGGCCGGCCTGTCGACGCCGCAGCAGGTGCAGATGGTGTTGTTCTCGCTGTTCTCGCTGATGGACACGCCGGACAACTACAAGACCGCGATGAAGCGCCTGATCCGCAACCGCAAGGCGGCGCTGTACCGCGAGATCGGCATCGCTCCGGAGGCGGACGATCCGAACGCCGTGGACTACTACACGCTGCTCGATATCGAAGCGCTGGGCGGCAAGGCGCTGGGGCCGGACTTCGTCAAATGGGTGATGGCATCGGTGGAGCCGAACGAACTGCTGTTCCGCCTGGCCGAGGATTCCGGCGTGGTGCTGCTGCCGGGCCGCGGCTTCGGTACGCGCCACCCGTCGGGCCGCGTGTCCCTGGCCAACCTGAACGAATCGGACTACGCCAAGATTGGCCGCTCGATCCGAAAGCTGTTCGAGGAGTATGTGGAGAAATACAACGCGGCCACCGGCAACAAGGCCAACAAGAACGTGGTGAAGAAGTAAGCGCAGCACTGGCCGGCACCGCGAGGTGTCGGCCCCGGTTGCCCGCCGCGGTTGCCCACGTATGGCCGCGGGCAGCCGGCTCTGGTATGGTCTGGGCGATTTCCGTCGCCCTCCGCCGCCATACCCGAGCCCTGGCATGCTGCTTCCGTCGTTCCTGTCTTCGCTGCCCGACCCCGCTCTGTGGTCGGACCCGCTGTTCACGCTGACCGAGTGGGCGATCCGACTGACCATGCTGGTCTATGTACCGCAGCGCCGCGCCCCGGCAGCCGCGCGTACATGGCTGCTGCTGGTGTTCTTCCTGCCCTGGGTTGGCCTGCTGCTCTATGCGCTGTTCGGGCGCATCTACTATCCGAAATCACGCAGCGTGAAGCTGGCCCGCATCAACCGCGGCATCGAGCAGCTGCGCGAGCGCATCAGCCACGAGCTGCCGGAAGGTCCGCTGCCCGACGGGGTGTGCCAGACCGGGGCCTGCCTGATCGAGCGCGTCGGCTCGTTTGCGCCGATGCGCGGCAACACGGTCACGCTGATGGACCGCTACGACGAAGTCGTGGCGGCAATGGTGGCCGATATCGATGCCGCGGTGCAGTCGGTGCACATCCTCATGTACATCTACGCCGCCGACGCCACCGGCCGCATGATCACCGACGCCGTGCTGCGCGCCGCGCGCCGCGGCGTGCGTTGCAGCGTGCTGCTCGACGCGCTGGGCGCGCGTGGCGGCCTGAAGGCCTTCACCGACGTATTGCGGCATGCCGGCGTGCAGGTGGTGCCGGTGCTGCCGATGGGCTCCCTGTCCGCGGTGCTCAAGGGCAAGAGTGCGCGCTTCGACCTGCGCAACCACCGCAAGATCGTGGTGCTCGATGGCCGCGTCGGCTATATCGGCTCGCAGAACATCGTCGATGCGGAGTCGATGCCGGGCCTGCCCAACGAGGAACTGGTGGCGCGCGTCACGGGGCCGGCCGTGTCGCAGTTGCAGGCCGTGTTCCTGGCGGACCGCTACCTCGAAACCGGCGACAAGGACCTTGGCGCGGCGGATTTCCCGCCGCTGGCGCCGGAAGGCCCGAGCATCGCGCAGATGCTGCCGAGCGGACCCGGCTACGGTACGCAGAACGCGCAGATGGTGCTGGTCTCGATGATCCACAACGCCATGCGCCGCGTGGTCATCACCACGCCCTACTTCGTGCCGGATGAAGCGTTCCTGCAGGCGTTGCACGTGGCGTGCTACCGCGGCGTGGAAGTCCACCTGGTGCTGTCGCAGCGCATCGACCAGCGCTTCACGCAGGCCGCGCAGGAAGCTTATTTCGGCGTGCTGCTGGAGTCGGGCGTGAAGATTCACCTGTACCGGCCGGCATTCCTTCATGCCAAGCATGTGACCATCGACGACACCGTGGCCATGGTCGGATCGACCAATATGGATATCCGCTCGTTCGCGCTCAATGCCGAGGCGGCGCTGGTGATCTATGACCGCGAGGTGGTGGAAAAGATGGTGCGGATCCAGCAGCGCTATCTGGCGGACAGCGATACGGTGGTGCGCGAAAAATGGGCTCGGCGGCCGTTGCGGACGCGGACGTGGCAGAACCTTTGCAGGCTGGCGGATTCGTTGTTGTAAGGGTATTGGCCACGGCGAGCGCCGCCCCCCCCCGCCGGCCCCTCTCCCGCACGCGGGAGAGGGGCCGGCGGGGGAGGGCCAGCGTATCCACTAGCCCCGGACTACGCCGTTCAACGCCCTTCCACAAACCCCAGCACCGCCACCAGCATCTGCTTCAGCGACGGCTGCAGCGCCGAGGCCTTCGCTTCGTCATACGCGAACGGATACGACTCGCTCATGTACGCCGATTGCGCCAGTTCAAGCTGCACGGCGTGCACGCCATCACGCGGCTGCCCGTAGTTGCGCGTGATATAGCCGCCCTTGAAGCGTCCGTTCAGCACGGCGGTATGGCCGGGCACGTCCTGGGCGATCTCCAGCAGTTCGTCCGCCAGCGCCTGGTTGCAACTGTCGCCGTTGGCCGTGCCCAGGTTGAAGTCCGGCAGCTTGCCGTCAAAGAAGCGCGGCAGCACGGAGCGGATCGAATGCGCGTCCCACAGCGCCACGGTGCCGTGCTGCTGGCGCAGGCGCGCCAGCTCTTCGGCCAGCGCGGTGTGGTACGGCCGCCATACAGCATCGCGGCGCATGCCGATCTCGGCTTCGTCCGGGCCCACGCCACTGACGTACAGCGGCGTCTTGTCGAAGGTGTCGACCGGGCACAGGCCGGTGGTGTCCTGGCCGGGATACAGGTTGGCGTTATCGGGCGGACGGTTCAGGTCCACCACATAGCGCGAATGCGTGGCCGCCAGCACCGAGGCGCCGAGTTCGCGCGCGAAGTCGTAGAGGCGTTCCAGGTGCCAGTCGGTATCGGGCACGGTGCGCGCTTCGGCGGTCAGCCGCTGTGACACGGTGGCTGGCAAATGGGTGCCGACGTGCGGCATCGATACCAGCAGCGGGCGGGTGCCGCGATGCAGGGTAAAGGCGGGGGTATCGGTAGAAAAGGACATGGTCTCTGTGATGCTGGGCAGCGCGCCGCCCCAACGTGACAGGGCGGCGGCTGCCGGTTTCAGTCGCCCAGCAGGCTCGCGCGCGCGGCCACGAACAGCTGGCCGGCTTCCGCCTGCAGCGGATGCGCGCCATGCTGCACGCGGCAACGGCCGG
>Ga0068821_100719_pt1 | contig 11806 bp, 6 predicted proteins | sample Hof3ISUMetaT_19_FD_68483 | JGI IMG/M metagenome (GOLD analysis project Ga0068821, IMG submission 68483) | Enriched soil aggregate microbial communities from Iowa State university to study microbial drivers of carbon cycling -... | ecosystem: Environmental > Terrestrial > Soil > Agricultural land...
GTCGGAAACATCGTCGAACTCACCGCCACCAAATAGCGTTGTAGATCAGTAACAAGCTTGACTTATCCTCACGTCATTTCTAGGTTTATCTGTACTCAACGGCGTGCGTAGCGCACACGCTGCTGTGATAGACCATCCGGCCGGGGAGGGACGACGGTGAACCTGCACAGCAAGTCGATGCTTTGGGCGGCCATCTTTTGCTGTGTGGTGACTGCCAGTGGCTGCTCCAGGCTCAAAGCCGGCCACGTCGAGGATGAAGCGCAGCAGGCCGGCCGCAAGGCCGAGTCATTCCGGCATGCTGCGGAAGACTACTTCCGCGACATGGACCGCGGCGTGTCCCTGACCAGGGAAGAGATCCAGGGCCGCAACATGTGGATCGTGTGGACGGGTGGCAATGACCGGTTCTGGGACGCGATGACGAACTACACGTTCGGCGCATTCGACCTGCTCAAGTCGATCAGCTCCCATCCAGGCCAGGGCTATTCGCGCGATAACCGCTGGGCCTATCTTGGCCTCCTCAACGAACCATGCTTCAGCAAGCCAGCCGGACCGGATCCGCAGCGTTTTGGCTTGTGGCTGGACCAGCGCGCCAAGGATTGCCCGGCCGATCCGTTCGAGAACGAGCAGGCGTACCCGGGGGTCAAGACCGGCGCGCGCGGCACGACGTTCGCCAGTGGCCAGAAGCTTCCGGTCGGCTCGTACTACGGCTACCCGACCGGCATTGTCGGCCTGCGGCTCTTCCCCAATCCCGCCTTCGACGAGAAAGCCGCCAAGGCCTGGGACGCGGAGCGCTACTACACCGATCCGTCCTACTACAACCGCGCCGATCTCGTCCGGCCTTACCGCGTGGGCATGTCTTGCGGCTTCTGCCACGTCGGCCCGAGCCCGATCCATCCGCCAGCGGATCCCGAGCATCCGCAATGGGCTGAACTCAGCTCCACCGTCGGCGCGCAGTATATGTGGGTCGACCGTCTCTTCATCCACAACGCCTCTACGCCCGCCGGCAAGCAGAACTTCATGTTCCAGCTAGTCCATACGTTCCGCCCGGGGGCGATGGACACCTCGCTGGTCTCGACCGACAACATCAATAACCCGCGCACGATGAATTCGCTCTACGACTTGATGGCGCGCATGGGCGTGGCCCGGCGGCTCGGACAGGAGACCATCGCCGGCGGGGAGAAGAACAACAAGCAGCTGAATGATTTCGTCCAGAGCGGGGCGCTTTCGGAGTTCTACAAGGCGCCCGATACGGTCTGGACGCCGCACGTGCTGAAGGACGGCGCCGATTCCGTCGGCGTACTCGGCGCACTGAACCGCGTCTACCTGAACATCGGGTTGTTCAGCGAGGAATGGCTGCTGCATTTCAATCCGATCCTCGGCGGCAAGTCGATCTCGCCAATCGAGATCTCGGTGGCGCAGAAGAATTCTTCCTACTGGCGTGCGACGGAGGCGGGCTCCTTCAACATGGCCGCGTTCCTGCTGAAATCGACGCCCGCCGACCACCTGGCCGACGCCCCCGGCGGCAAGGCCTACCTGGCCGATCCTGCAACGCCCGATGGTGCCAGCTTGTTGAACCGGGGGAAGACCGTGTTCGCGGAGACGTGCGCGCGCTGCCATTCGAGCAAGGGACCGCCGCCGCCAGCGGACCTGCAGATGCGCGACTGCGGCGGCGACAAGTACCTTGGTTGCGTCCAGCGCTATTGGAAATGGACCCAGACCGATGACTACAAGGCAAAGATGCGCGACATCGTCAGCGCGCCGGACTTCCTTGCCAACAACTACCTGTCGAGCGATGTGCGCGTGCCATCGACGCTACTGCGCACGAATATCTGCAGCCCGCTGGCCACCAATGCGATCCGCGGCAATATCTGGGACAACTTTTCCTCGCAGACCTACAAGAGCCTGCCGTCGGTCGGCACCGTGACGCTGTACGACCCGTTCACCGCCGAGCGCTGGCCCTACCGCATGCCGGCCGGTGGCCGCGGTTATACGCGGGTGCCGTCGCTGATCAGCATCTGGTCGACGGCGCCATTCCTGCTCAACAATTCGCTCGGGCCATTCAGCAGCGATCCTTCTGTCAAAAGCCGCATGCAAGTCTTCGACGCATCGATCGAACAGCTGCTGTGGCCAGAAAAGCGCGCTCATGACACCGTGCTCGGCACGAAAGTCCCGGGCGTGATCGACCGCACCACGGAACGCAGCCAGATCACCATCCCGGTCGGCTTCGTGCCGGATGCGCTGCGGCCCATGGAGGACCTGCTCCACCGCTGGGTGCCCTGGCTGGTGGGCGAAAGCGGCGATGTGACCATCGGCCCGGCGCCGGCCAGGATGCCCGTGAATCTTCTGGCGAACCTGCAGCCGTTGTCGGAGACCTCCGACCCGATCGCCAAGGCTGACCACGCGGCCAAGGTGCTGAAGCTGCTGCTCAAGCTCAAGGGCGACCTCGCGTCAGTGCGGGAAGGCGCGACCGACGATGACCTGCGCAAGATCTATGCGGATGTGGTCAAGCCGATGCTGTCGCTCAGCAAGTGCCCGGATTTCGTGGTCAACCGCGGCCACTACTTCGGCACCGCGGAGTTCAACAACCAGGACGGCCTGAGTGCCGACGAGCGGGCGTTCGGCAAGGAACCTGTGCTGAGCGATGACGACAAGCGGGCCTTGATCGCCTTCCTGAAGACGTTCTGACCATGCAAGGCCGACGACGTGGCGGGGGGCTATGTCTGGGCGAGATGAAACGGAATGGGACTACGTAGTCGTCGGATCCGGCGCTGGCGGCGGTACGCTGGCCGCACGCCTGGCAGAGGCAGGCATGCGCGTGTGCGTGCTGGAAGCCGGCTGCGATGCGCGCGCGCATGAGATGTCGTGCATGCCCGAGGACTACGACGTGCCGGGCTTCCACGCCTGCGCCAGCGAGAACCCGGCCATGGCATGGAATTTCTTCGTGCGCCACTATGCCGATGACGCCCAGCAGCGCCGCGATCCCAAATGCGGGCCGTCGGGCGTGCTGTATCCGCGCGCGGGAACGCTCGGTGGCTGCACCGCGCACAACGCGCTGATCTTCGTGTATCCCCACGATGCCGACTGGGATTATATTGCCGACCTGACCGGCGACCCTTCCTGGACGGCAGCACGCATGCGCCGATATACGAAACGCGTCGAGCAATGCCACCATCGGCCGCTGTGGAACCTGGCGCGTCGCTTTGGCCTGGACCCTACGCTGCACGGATGGGACGGCTGGCTGCACACGGAACGTGCGATGCCGCTGGAAGCGCTGGCCGACGATGCGCTGGTCCGCGTCATCATCGGCTCGATGGAACTGGCCGCGCGAAGCGTGCCGCGGCGCCTGCGCGCGTGGCTGCGGCTGATCCGCTGGCAGGGCGATCCCAATTCGCGGCTGTGGGGGCGGCGCTGCTTTCACGGCGTCTGCTACACGCCGCTGACCACGCAGCGCCATGCGCGCCACGGTACGCGCGAACGCCTGATGGATGTGGCGCAGCGGCATCCGGCGCGGCTGCATATCGAAATGGACGCACTGGCCACGCGCGTCCTGTTCGACCACCAGGACAACGCCTGCGGCGTCGAATACCTGAAAGGCAGGCATCTCTATCAGGCCCATGCAAAGCCCAACGCAGAGGCTGGCGAGCGGTGCCAGGTCCGCGCGCGGCGCGAGGTCATTCTTGCGGGCGGCGCGTTCAACACGCCGCAGTTGCTGATGCTGTCCGGCATCGGTCCGGCCGACCATTTGCGCAAGCACGACATTCCGGTACGCGTGGACCTGCCGGGCGTCGGCCGCAACCTGCAGGACCGTTATGAGATCGGTGTCGTGAACCGGATGTCGCGCTCCTGGGACGTGCTTCATGGCGTGAAATTCATGCGAGACGATGCGCCGTATCGCCGCTGGTTCGATGCGCGCGACGGCGTCTACACCACCAACGGCGTGGCGACGGCGGTGATTCGCCGTTCAGGCCGGCGCACGCCGGTGCCCGATATGTTCTGCATGGCACTGCTGGAGCGATTTGTCGGTTACTACCCCGGCTACTCCAAAATCTTCGCGGAGCACGACAACATGCTGACGTGGGCGATCCTCAAGGGGCACACGCGCAACCGCGCCGGCATCGTGTCACTGCGTTCGGCCGATCCGCGCGACGTGCCCGATATCGACTTCCGGTATTTCGACGAAGCGGATGATCCGAAGGGCGAGGACATGCGCGCGCTGATCGGCGCGATCCGCTTTGTGCGAGGCCTGGCCCAGCCGCTGGCGCAGCAGGGGTATATCGCGCAGGAAGAGCTGCCCGGCACCCACGTCCAGAGCGATGAGGACCTGGCCGGCTATATCCGCGACAACGCCTGGGGGCACCATGCGTCGTGCTCGTGCCCCATCGGTGCACGGGCTTCGGGCGGTGTGCTGGACAGCCGTTTCGGCGTGCATGGCACGCGTCGGCTGCGTGTGGTGGATGCCTCGGCATTCCCGCGCATTCCGGGCTTTTTTCCGGTGAGCGCCATCTACATGATGGCCGAAAAGGCTGCCGACGAACTGCTGGACGCTGCACGGGCCATGCCTTGATCCCGCCATGAAGCGCAGAGCGTTCATCTTCGGTGGTATCGGCGCCATCGGCGCAATCGGCGCGGCAGGCGCTTTGCTTGTCGGCTGGACCGTGCTGCCCGTGCGCCAGCGCCTGACCACGACGGTGCCGCTGCCGACGCAAGGCAGCGAGGTGGCGCTCAACGGATGGGTAAAGATCGACGCCGACAACAGCGTTACCATCATGATGTGCCGCTCGGAAATGGGGCAGGGCGTTCATACCGGTCTGGCGATGATCCTCGCCGAGGAACTCGATGCCGACTGGAGCCGCGTGCGCGTGGAAAACGCGCCGCCCGACAAGGTCTTCAACAACCTTCAGGTCGTGGTGGATGGGCTGCCTTTTCATCCGGACGATCATCGCCTGATCCGCCGCTATGCGGACCATGTCACGCGCAAGCTGATGCGCGAGATCGGCGAGACTGCCACGGGCGGATCCTCCGGCCTCAGCGACCTGTGGATGCCCATGCGCGAGGCTGGGGCTTCGGCCCGGGCCATGCTGGTGTCCGCGGCCGCGCAGCGCTGGCGCGTGACCGAATCGGAATGCCGCTCGGAAGGTGGCAGGGTACTGCATGGCTCAGGACGTTCCGTGACATTCGGCGAACTGGCTGCGGATGCCGCACGCCAGCCGATGCCGGACAAGGTCTCGCTGAAAGAACCGTCCGCGTTCCGCCTGATCGGCCGGCCGCTGCACAGGCTCGATGCGGCGGCAAAGACCAATGGTTCGGCGCGCTTTGGCATCGATGCCTTGCCACCTGGGCTGCTGTACGCGAGCGTGCTGATGTGCCCGAACGTCGGCGGCCGCGTCAAGCATGCCGACGTCAGTGCCGCCCTGGCGCAACGCGGCGTTGTGAAGGCCTTTGTGGTGCCGCCTTTCAACGGCGGCACGGGTGGCGTGGCCGTGATTGCCGACAATGCGTTCCGCGCGATGCAGGCGCTGGATGTGTTGAAGGTCGACTGGGACCCTGGCCCGGCCGCGGGCGCATCGAGTGCCAGGCTGATGGCGCGCATCGCCGCGGCACTGGATCGGGATGATGGCCATGAATACTATGCGCGTGGCGATGTCGGCGAGGTACTGCGCAGCGCCGCGAAGGTGATCAGCGCCGAGTATCGCGCGCCCTATCTTGCGCACGGTGCCGTCGAGCCGATCAATTGTACGGTCCAGTACGAGGACCATGCGGCAACGGTGTGGGTCTCGACCCAGGTGCCCGGCATTGCCCGCGCCCATGCCGCAAAAGTCCTTGGCCTGCAGCCCGACCAGGTCAACCTGCAAGTCATGATGCTGGGTGGCGGTTTCGGCCGGCGCCTCGAGGCGGACTTCGTCTCGCAGGCGGCCGCGATCGCGCGCGAGGCCAAGGGGCGGCCGGTGCAGACCATCTGGACGCGCTCGCAAGACATGACGCACGACTTTTACCGGCCGGCCTGCGTGGCGCGGTTGCGGGCCGGCCTCGATCGCGAAGGGCGGCTCGTGGGCTGGCAGGCCCGTTCGGCAGGGCAGGCGATCGTACCGGAGATGCTGGCGCGCGACTTCGGCTTCCCGCGCATTCCCGTCGACAAGACCGTCGCGGAAGGTGCCTACGACCAGCCCTATGCATGGCCGGCGGCCCGCGTTTCCCATGCGAATGTCGAGCTGCCTATTCCAGTCGGCTTCTGGCGCTCGGTCGGGCACTCGCACCAGGCCTTCTTCACGGAGTGCTTTCTCGATGAGTTGGCGGTGGCGGCGGGCAAGGATCCGGTTGCGTTCCGCGCGGCCATGCTCGGCGAGCATCCGCGTCACCTTGCCGTGCTGCAGCGCGTGGCAGCGTTGTCGGGCTGGAACAAGCCGATGGCGCGCTCGGCCGACGGTATCGCGCGCGCACGCGGCGTGGCGCTGCACCAGTCGTACGGAAGCATCGTCGGGCAGGTGGCGGAGGTCTCTGTCGCGCGGGACAAGACCATCCGCGTCCATCGCGTGTACTGCGTGATCGATTGCGGTACGCCGGTGAATCCGAACCTGATCCGCCAGCAGGCCGAGAGCGGCATCCTCTTCGGCTTGTCGGCGGCGCTGCTCCAGGAAATCACCTTTGCGGATGGCGTCGTGCAGCAAAAGAATTTCCATGACTTCCCGGTGGTGCGCATGGCGGATTGCCCGGCGATCCAGACCGAGATCATCGCCAGCGCCGAGGCCCCGCAGGGCACGGGAGAAGTCTGCACACCACCCATTGCGCCGGCAGTTGCCAACGCGCTGTATGCATTGACCGGCCAGCGGCTGCGCGCGCTGCCGCTGAAGCTCGCCTAGCCCAGGAGGACAACCATGGCGACCCTGAACGTAAACGGCAAGCCGGTCAGCGTGGACGCGGAGCCCGAGATGCCACTGCTCTGGATACTGCGTTGCGACCTGGCGCTGACGGGAACCAAGTTCGGCTGCGGCGTGGGCATCTGCGGCGCATGCACCGTGCATGTCGATGGCAAGGCCGAACTCGCCTGCCAGCTGACTTTGTCGAAGCTGGGCCCGGCCATGAAGATCGCGACCATCGAAGGCGTGCGGGGCAAGGAGATCGACGCCGTCAGGGCGGCGTGGCTCGATGTCGACGTGGTCCAGTGCGGCTACTGCCAGAGCGCGCAGATCATGGCAGCCTGCGCGCTGCTCAAGGCGAGGCCGAAGCCCACCGATGCGGACATCGACGCTGCGCTCGGGAACATCGTCTGCCGGTGCGGCACGTATCCGCGCATCCGCGCGGCGATCCACCACGCTGCCGGGCAGGAGCCGCGCGGGTAGGGTTCAACCCGGGCTGGGTTGTGCCGTTGCCGACTGTCCTGGCTTGCGCAGCATCTTGTCGACTTCGCCGGCGTGCAGTTCCTCGACCTGGATCTGCTGACGCGCATATTCTTCCAGCGCCACCGAACGGCCTTCGACCAGGCCCAGCAGTTCGCGGTACAGCTGCAGCGCAAGCGTCTCTGTCGCGAGGGATTCGCGCAAAATCGAAGCAATATCAAACGTATGGCTGTCCAGCAGCTTGCCGATGCCCAGCGACGGATAGGCGCCGAGCGTCGTGATCCATTCGCCGGCCAGGTGGGCATGCAGCAACGATTCGTTAGCCTGCTCGCGCAGCCACGACACGATCGGGATGCGTCCGAAGCCAAACACAAGGAACGAGTAGTGCGTGTAGCGCACCACGCCGGCGAGCTCGGCTTCGAGTATTCGATTCAGCACGCCGACGACTTGGTCTTTCTCGAGTTCCGTCATGGCAATCCTTCCTGCAGCGTGGTATCAGTGGCTTTGGTGTACCCGACGGGTCGGGCTGTTTCATTCTAGTCGCCGGGCGTACACTGACCGCCGATTCCGGTTAGTCGCCGATGCGTGTGTCTCACCCGAACGGGGCGAAGCCGCCCGGTCATCAAGGTCCGCAGCTGAAGCGAGGATGCGAAGGAAGAAAGAATGCAGCTCTGGCCTTAGCTTTTTTTCTTACTCGGCCATGAAGTAAACCTATTTCCCGCCAATGTGGAGAAACAGTACTCTATGCAGAGCTGGCTGTATGTGCCAGGGCTTGAGCCGTGTGGTTGGGATCAAACGATCTAATAACGAACGATCTGGATGCAACTAAGCAAGGGGAACACATGTCGACTGAAGCGAAGTGTCCGTTCAATCACGCCGCCGGCTCGGGGACATCGAACCGTGATTGGTGGCCCAATCAGCTGAACCTGAGTATCCTGCGCCAGCATTCTTCGCTGGCCGATCCCATGGAAAAGGGGTTCAACTACGCCGAGGCATTCAAGAGCCTGGATCTGGCGGCAGTGAAGAAGGATCTCACCGCGCTGATGACTGACTCGCAGGATTGGTGGCCCGCGGACTTCGGCCACTACGGCGGTTTGTTCGTTCGCATGGCCTGGCATGCCGCCGGCACGTACCGTACCGGCGACGGCCGCGGCGGCGCAGGCTCGGGGCAGCAGCGCTTTGCGCCGCTGAACAGCTGGCCCGACAACGTCAACCTGGACAAGGCACGCCGGCTGCTGTGGCCGATCAAGCAGAAATACGGCAAGAAGATTTCGTGGGCCGACCTGATCGTATTGACCGGCAACGTCGCGCTGGAATCGATGGGCTTCAAGACGTTCGGTTTCGGTGGCGGGCGCCAGGATGTCTGGGAACCGGACCAGGATGTCTACTGGGGATCCGAAAGCACATGGCTGGCCGACAAGCGCTACTCCGGCGAGCGCGACCTTGAAAACCCGCTGGCGGCAGTGCAGATGGGGCTGATCTACGTGAACCCGGAAGGCCCGAATGGCAACCCGGATCCGGCCGCGGCCGCCGTGGATATCCGCGAGACCTTTGCGCGCATGGCCATGAACGATGAAGAGACCGTTGCGCTCATCGCTGGCGGCCACACCTTCGGCAAGACGCACGGCGCCGGCCCGGCCTCCCACGTGGGCCCGGAGCCCGAAGCCGCCGGGCTCGAAGCGCAGGGCCTGGGCTGGCACAGCAGCTATGGTTCCGGCAAGGGCGGCGACGCCATCACCAGCGGCCTGGAGGTCATCTGGACCAGCACGCCGACCCGGTGGAGCAACAACTTCTTCTGGAACCTGTTCGGCTATGACTGGGAACTGACGAAGAGCCCGGCCGGTGCCCACCAATGGAAGCCCAAGGGCGATGCGGGCGCCAATTCGATTCCGGACCCGCATGATCCGTCCAGGCGCCGTGGCCCGACCATGCTGACCACGGACCTGTCGCTGCGTGTGGATCCGGCCTACGAAAAAATCTCGCGGCGCTTCCATGAGAACCCCGACCAGTTCGCCGACGCCTTCGCCCGCGCATGGTTCAAGCTGACGCACCGCGACATGGGCCCGCGTTCGCGCTACCTGGGTCCGGAGGTCCCGGCCGAAGAACTGATCTGGCAGGATCCGATCCCCGCCGTGGACCACGTGCTGATCGACGAGCAGGACATAGCTGCGCTCAAGGGCAAGATCCTGGCTTCGGGCGTACCGGTGTCACAGCTTGTATCGGCGGCCTGGGCTTCGGCGTCGACGTTCCGCGGCTCCGACAAGCGCGGCGGTGCCAATGGCGCGCGCCTGCGCCTGGCGCCGCAGAAGGATTGGGAGGTGAACCAGCCGGCCCAGCTCGCCCAGGTGCTGGAAACCCTGGAGGGTATCCGGAACGAGTTCAATGGCACGCAGAGCGACGGCAAGAAGGTGTCGCTGGCCGACCTGATCGTGCTGGCGGGTTGCGCCGGCATCGAGCAGGCGGCGAAGAAGGGCGGCAACGACGTGAAGGTCCCCTTCACGCCGGGGCGCATGGACGCGTCGCAAGAGCAGACCGACGTGCAGTCGTTCAGCGTGATGGAGCCGATTGCCGACGGTTTCCGCAATTACCTGAAAGGCACGTACGCGATTCCGGCCGAGGCACTGCTGATCGACAAGGCGCAATTGCTGACCCTGACGGTGCCGGAAATGACCGTGCTGGTCGGCGGCATGCGCGCGCTGAACGCGAACGTCGGACAAACGCAGCACGGTGTCTTCACCGACCGCCCTGAAACGCTGACCAACGACTTCTTCATCAACCTGCTCGACATGAGCACGGAGTGGAAGCCGGTTGCGGACAGCAAGGACGTGTTCGAAGGCTACGACCGCGCAACGGGCAAGCTGAAATGGACCGGCACGCGGGTCGACCTGGTCTTCGGCTCCAACTCGCAACTGCGCGCGGTGGCCGAAGTCTATGGCTGCTCGGATGCCGGGGAGAAGTTCGTCCAGGACTTTGTCGCGGCCTGGAACAAGGTGATGAACCTGGACCGCTTCGAGGTCGCCAACCGCTGAGCGGTCGGCTGACGACACAATGCGTAGCCCCAGCGGCCGGTCGCAAGACCGGCCGTTTTCTTGTGGGCGCCAGGCGCTGCACGGCTGTTGCGCGCCTGACACGAACGATGGATAGGCGAAAACACCATGGCAACGCATAATTGCCACGTCTATCGAATCGTCACATGGCGGTTTCGCAGAGGAGACCCGTATGCCGCAGGTTCCCGCATCCGAAATGACGACCCATCAAGGCTCGCCTGGCACCACGAGCCAAACCGGGCCCCAGGCGCCCTGCGTCTTGCGCTGGTCTCCTGACCGGCATCTGAACGGCATGGCTGCAGCAGCCAGCCTCTGACCATGGCAAAGCGGGCCGCGCTGCATTGCCGGCTGCTGGCGGTGGCATTGCTGCTTGGCGGATGCGCGCGGCTGGGTCCGGACTTCCAGGAACAGCACGCGAGCTGGACCGAACAATGGAGCACCGCCGCACTCGAGCAGGCCACGCAGGCGCGGCAGCAGCCGGACCTGAGCCAGTGGTGGCAGCTTTTCAACGACCCAGTCCTGGAACGGCTGATTGCCGAGGCCGATGCCAACAACGCCGGCGTCAGGATCGCCGGACTACGCGTGGTCGAGGCCCGGGCGCAGCTGGGCATTGCACAGGCCGGCCGTTACCCGCAGCTCCAGCAGGCCGGTGCGGAAGCGCTCTACGTCCATAGCCGGCCGTCCGGGGGCGTCCAGCCCACCCGTGTCTGGCAGTACAGCGCTGGCGTGGACGTAGGCTGGGAACTGGACTTCTGGGGACGCTTCAGTCGCGCCATCGAATCGGCGGATGCGGCCTACTTTGCCTCGCGCGCGACCTATGAGGACGTGCTGGTGCTGCTGCATGCGCAACTGGCCCAGACCTACTTCACCTTGCGTGCCGCACAAGCGCGGCTGCACATCGCCCGGGAAAACGCCCGGCTGCAGAAGCGCAGCTTCGAAATCACCGAGCGCCTGTTCAAGGGGGGCGAGAGCGATGAGCTCGACCTCCAGCAGGCCAAGACGCAGTACCTCGGCACCCTGAGCAGCATCCCGGAGCTGGAGGGCCAGATCCTGCATGCGCGCAATGCGCTCGCGATCCTGATTGGCCGGCCGCCAGCGCCCATGCATGCATTGCTCGATATGCCCGAGAAAGAGGGCATCGTGCCGCTGATCGACCGCGCCGTGCTGCAGGATGTCCCGGCCAACCTGCTGCTACGACGCCCGGATATCCGCGCCGCCGAGCTGCAGGTGGCCGCGCAATCGGCGCTGATCGGCGTGGCGAAGGCCGACCTCTATCCATCATTGACCCTGCTCGGCAATATCGGCTGGTCGGCCAGCTCGCTGCCCGGCACACCGAACGGTTTCGTGGTGATAGCGGGGCCGAGCCTGCGCTGGAACATTCTCGATTACGGACGCATCCGCAACAACGTGCGCATCCAGGATGCA